>ENA-UOOH01000363-UOOH01000363.1-fermentation-metagenome-genome-assembly--contig:-NODE-363-length-53925-cov-4.283664_pt1 | contig 53925 bp, 56 predicted proteins | sample MGYA00245778_ERZ724025 | MGnify/ENA primary metagenome ERZ724025 (study PRJEB28704, sample SAMN03018313) | fermentation metagenome | biome: anthropogenic terrestrial biome; feature: soil; material... | reverse complement strand
TTATCTTAGTCCAATGGAATGGCTAAACCATTACACGGAAGAGCTTTTTATGAGTATCGCTTAGCACGTGTCCGGAAAAGTGTTGACAACCCCTTCTCTCGTTATTAGAGAGGCCATGAATCAACTCATCGACAGAGAATTTCTTGCCAATGAGATAAGAGGTAATTTTCAACCAATCGTAACATTCATCCCCCCCGGATCGTTTGAATATGGATTTATGTCAGACGTTATGGCTGAGTTAGAAAGTAAGTACGCCTACAATAAAGCTAAAGCGCAGGCCATAATTAAGGACGAGATGGAGAGAATGGGTGCCGAATTAATTAACGATAGATGGCACTACAGTAGTAAAGTAGTGGAGTTGATCTTTATTATTCGATCGGAGGATGAGCGTACCGAGATAGGAGACTATATTGCTGATCAATTAGAATCAATTGGGTTTGCTATTGATCGGAGGTATATGACTGGTTCTATGAGTAGCCCGATCTGGATGAATGGTGATCCCTATGAGGGTTTATTCCACCTTTATACGGGGGGTTGGACTGGATCACGACATGCGATTTTTCACGGCCATCTATTGGAGCAAATGTACACCTCTCTGACAATGAGCCAAGCTTTGTGGCAAGCATATGAGCCCACACAAGAACTGGTAGATGCGGCAGAGCGGATGTTGGTTCAAAAGTTCGACTCTACACAGGAGCGTAAGGATGTATTTGCCACCGGGTTAAGGCTAGCTTTACAAGATTCCGTGAGGATTTGGCTGCTATCTGATGATCAGGTGAGTGATTGAGAAGACCCCTTGTCTTAAACTATGAGAGGATTAGCGCTACAGACCGGGTCACTATCATGCCCGGTCTGTTTTGCGCATGGCCAGGTGCTCAACAGGCCTAGGACCGATTGCTATTGACATGGTTTTGTTAAGTACGATATAATCGCTTTGAGTGTCGCTTGCTTTGTTGTGAAAGGGGGAAGACTTGTGAAGAGGACGTATCAACCTAAGAATCGTAGAAGAAAACGCCTGCATGGCTTTCGCGCAAGGATGAAGACTACAGCTGGTCGCAGGGTTTTAGCCCGCAGGCGGACAAGAGGGCGCAAGGCTCTCTCTGCTTAATGGGTAGTTTGGACGCTCGGGAGGTTTTGAGGTGGAGCGTTTAAAGAATCCTCAGGAGTTTAGTGTAGTCTATAAACAGGGGAAACCTCACTTTGGTAAATATGTGGTAGTCTCTGTCCTACCCATAGACAGAAGTGTCTCGCGGGTAGGTTTTGCCGTAGGCAAAAAGGTTGGGAACGCGGTGACTCGCAACAAAATCAAAAGAAGGCTCAGGGCAATTATGCAGAGCCAGGCTGGGCACGTATCCCCTGGATTTGATATAATTATTGGAGCTAAACAGAAGTCGGTCACCGCAAGCTTCAAGGAGTTAGAAGACGATTTATGCCGAGTGCTAAAATATTCGGGCCTCGTGGCCTTAGGTCGGAGTGAATCCACCAAGGTTGGTGAAGAGCATGCTTAAGGTGGCGCTCTTTTTCATTAGGGGGTACCAAAGGTTTATCTCACCGGTTTTACCTCGTAGTTGCCGGTTTTACCCCACTTGTTCTGAATATGCCATCCAGGCCATAAACAAGCATGGATGGAAGGGACTGTGGTTGGCCATAAAGAGAATTGGCAGATGCCATCCTTGGCATCCGGGTGGTTATGATCCCGTTCCTTAGTTGATTGGAGGGCTTTACCTTGATGGATTTTATTGCCGGTGGGCTGGGCTGGGTACTTGAGCAAATCGTGGCGGTAACGCACAGTTACGGACTCGGTATCATTCTTACCACAATTATTGTTCGTTTGTTGCTTTTTCCCCTCACATTGAGTCAAAACAAGAACATGGTAGCCATGCGTAAGATACAGCCAGAGATAAACGAGATTAATAAAAAGTACGCGAATAATAAGGAAGAGCAACAGAAGCTCACAATGGAGCTCTATCAGAAGCATAAGATAAACCCCTTAGGTGGGTGTCTGCCTATGCTCGTGCAACTGCCTATTTTATGGGCTTTCTTCCGGGTGCTACAGAATATTCCCGCCGATGAGACAGCCGTATTCTTTGGGCTTTGGGTACTCAGTAAAGCGGATCCGTTCTATATTTTCCCCATCTTAGCCTCGGCAACTACGTTTTTGCAGAGTAAGCTGACCATGACGGGAGATGCCACACAGAAGTCCATGTTGATTGTGATGCCACTTATGATTGGGTTTTTCAGCTTGAACTTACCCTCTGGGTTGGTCTTGTATTGGATTACTAGCAATGTGTTTTCCATTGTGCAACAGGCGTGGATCAATAAGTTGTATCCCGTGAATTAAGGGGGCCGAACAATGAAGTCGATAGAAGTAGTAGCTCGGACGGTGGAGGAAGCCATCGCCGAAGCGCTTCGAGAGCTGCAAGTGGAGCGCGACGATGTTGAAGTGACGGTTCTAGAAGAAGGAAATAAGGGGTTTTTGGGGATCCTAGGCTCGAAGCAGGCCAAGGTGCGTGTTGAGAAAAAAGTACCTGAATACGAGGTTAAGTTAGAGAAGGCCCTGGAGTTTTTGGGTGAACTCTTCGGGCATATGGGTCTTAATCCAGCCATCACTGGGCAGGCTGATGAAGAGAGCGTTAACCTGCGTATTCAGGGTGACGATTTGGGTATCTTAATCGGGCGCAGAGGGCAGACCCTCGATAGCCTGCAATACATTACCAGCCTGGCGGTTAATCGTCAGGGCGGCGATTGGATGAGAATTAACCTTGACATTGGCGACTATCGGGCGAAACGCGAAGAAACCTTACGTTCTTTAGCCCAAAGGGCGGCCATGAAGGTCGAGTCCTCAGGCCGCAGGGTGGCTTTGGATGCCATGAGTGCAGCTGAACGGCGCATCGTCCATCAGGAGCTGCAGAACTTTGGAGGGGTAATAACCCAGAGCGAAGGGCAAGATCCCTATCGCCGCGTAATTATTCTTCCCGAATAAATGGTGAGCTGATGTAGAATTTTGGGGCGTGGCAGAGTGAACGAAAACGTTCATTTTGTACGCTCTTTTTTTGTTCTGTGGTAGAATAATAGCTGAGGTGATGGCGATGAAAGAATTAACCATTGCAGCTGTGGCTACCCCCCTAGGCGAAGGGGGTATAGGCGTTGTGCGCCTCAGTGGTCCTGAAGCTCTAGCTATCGCCGATGGGGTCTTCCAAGGGAGGCAAGGAGGAAAACTCAGTGATCCCAGATGTGATCGGCTGCGCTATGGTAAAGTGGTAGATCCCAGAACCGGAAGGACGGTGGATGAAGCCTTAGCTTTAGTTATGCGTGCCCCCCACTCCTATACTGCAGAGGATGTGGTAGAGCTCCAGTGTCACGGTGGTGTTGTTGTGGTACAGGAAGTCTTGGCCCTTTGCTTAAAGCTAGGGGCTAAGATGGCTGAGCCTGGAGAGTTTACGAAACGGGCCTTCTTGAACGGCCGCTTGGATTTGAGCCAGGCCGAGGCCGTGATGGATCTTGTCCGTTCCCCCACCCGCCTTGGGTTGGAAGTTGCGGTGGATCAACTAGAAGGAAGTTTGAGCCGGCGTATCAAGGGGCTTCAAGAGAACTTGTATCAAATCATGGTGCAGGTAGAGGCCAGCATTGACTTTCCAGAAGATGATCTGCCTGAGGTTGAACTTCAGGAGATAGAACATACGCTCAAGCATACCTTGGCTGAAATCGCAGACCTTTTAGATACAGCCGATGATGGGAGAATCCTGCGGGAGGGCCTAAAGACCGTAATTACCGGTAAGCCGAATGTGGGAAAATCGAGCCTCTTAAATACATTACTCGATGAGGATAGGGCCCTAGTTACTGACATTCCTGGAACCACAAGAGATAGCATTGAAGAAGTGGTGAATCTGCGGGGTGTGCCCTTACGCCTGATTGACACCGCGGGGATTAGAGAGAGTGTTGATGTGGTAGAACAGCTTGGCGTAGCACGGAGCCTGGACCTTCTTAAAGAGGCTGATTTGGTCTTGCATGTCCTAGACCGTAGTGAAGCCCTTACCGAGGATGATTTTGAAGTGTTGAGGCGTACTCATGACACTAGACGAGTTGTGTTGATTAATAAAGTAGACTTGCCGGCCCTGTGGGATGTGGAAGACTTGGGAGATGTGGCGAATTCGCCTGTTTTAGAAATGTCCCTTCTTAAGGAAAACCGCCAGGTTGTCCAGGGCCTAAGTGACGTTATCTTAAGCCTTGTAGCTAGGGACCGTATTACAAGCGCGGCTGGCTCCCGGGCCCTCATAACCCGCACCAGACATAAGCAAGCTCTGCAAGAAGCCGAGAGTGCTCTCAAGGAATCTTTGGGGACACTCAATCAAGGCCTACCCCTTGATTTAATTGCAGTGGACTTGTATGCGGCTTTGGAGCACTTAGGGGAAATAACTGGGGAAACGGTGCGGGAGAACGTCCTAGACCGCATTTTTGCCCAATTTTGCATAGGCAAGTAGTAGGAAGGGGTTAACTATGCCTCAGAGTTATGACGTGATTGTGGTTGGAGCGGGACATGCCGGAGTCGAAGCAGCACTAGCTGCCGCACGCATGGGTCAGAGGGTGGTCATTTTTACCTTGAATTTGGATAATGTGGCCTTGCTGCCCTGTAACCCTAGCATTGGAGGATCGGGTAAGGCTACTTTGGTCCGGGAAGTTGATGCCCTAGGTGGTGAGATGGCCAAGAACTGTGATGCCACCTTGATGCAAATGCGCATGTTAAACACGAGGCGCGGACCTGCGGTGCAGTCCCTTCGCGTGCAGCTTGATCGCAAGCTTTACCAAAGACGCATGAAAAACATCTTAGAAACCACCGATAGTGTGTATCTTAAGGAAGCACTGGTTACAGATTTACTCGTGGAAAAGGGGGCGATTAAGGGCGTTATTCTCCGTGGGGGTGTTAGGGTTTATGCACCTTGTGTAATCTTGGCCACCGGCACGTACTTGCGGGCCATCATTCACATTGGCGAACTACAATATGAGTCTGGGCCCCAAGGACAGCATGCGGCAGTGGACTTAGCTGATGCTCTCGGGAAGTGGCTTCCCATCGTGCGCTTCAAGACTGGTACTCCTCCCCGGGTGAACCTCCGCTCTCTTAATTATGATCAATTGGAGAAACTACCAGGTGATCCGAATATTTCTGGTTTCTCCTTTGAAACAAACAGCCTAGATATTGAGCAAATCCCTTGCTGGGTGACGTTTACGACACAAGAGACCCATCGTATTATCCGCGAGAACCTGAGTCGCACATCCATGTATAGTGGTGCCATTACTGGAGCAGGTCCCCGCTATTGCCCTTCTATTGAAAGCAAAATTGTAGAGTTTCCTGACCGGGAGAGCCACCAGATTTTCATTGAACCTGAGGGATGGCAGACCAATGAAGCTTACTTGAGCGGGGTCTCTACATCCCTACCCTATGAAGTGCAAGAGGAGATGCTCAAAACCATTCCGGGCTTTGAGGATGTGGAAATTCTGCGGCCCGCCTATGCCATCGAATACGACTGCATTGATCCCTTAGCCCTCAGGGCTTCCTTAGAAAGCAAGGATGTTTCTGGACTCTTTTTTGCAGGACAGATCAATGGTACTTCGGGCTATGAAGAGGCTGCGGCTCAAGGTATTATAGCCGGTATTAACGCGTCCCGTTTTTTGCGGGGTCAAGATGCTGTAATTATTCCCCGCTCCCAAGGATATATTGGGGTTTTAATTGATGATTTGGTCACAAAGGGTGTTACGGAGCCCTATCGTATGATGACCTCCCGCTCGGAGTACCGCCTTTCTTTGCGTATGGATAACGCCGATGCACGCTTCACCCCCCTTGGCTATTCCCTGGGACTGATTTCCCCAGAGCGCTATGGGGCCTTCGAGAGCAAAATGGCCCAAGTCAATGAAGAGGTGGAGCGCTTGAATAAGACTATCTTAGGAGGCACTCCTGAAGTCAATGACAAGCTCACGGCACTTGGAACAGCTCCCCTCAAGCACGGAGTGAACTTGGCGGATCTATTGCGTCGTCCCGAATTAAAGTACGTGGATCTAGGTCACTTTACCGAGTTACCCAACCTACCTCCCCTGGTAGCGGAACAAGTGGAAATCCAAGTCAAGTACCACGGCTATTTGGCGCGGCAAGACTCGGCTATTGAACGGTTTGAAAAGATGGAAAAAAAACGATTGCCCCTGGATTTCCCTTATGAGGAGATCAAGGGCCTTTCAAGAGAAGCGGCCACGAGGCTGAGTGAAATCAAGCCAAGTTCCGTTGGCCAGGCTTCTAGGGTTTCTGGGGTAAATCCCGCCGATATTAGTGTCTTGTTGGTTTATCTCGAACAACAGCAACGGAGGTCAGATTAATGGACTTTGATGTTACACTCTTCCAATCGGCCTTACTACAAGGATTAGAGGAATGGGAATTAGAGGAGCTATCAAGCTCCCTCCCTGCCTTTACCCGCTTTGCCGAGTCCATTGTGGAGACGAACCAGACCCTAAACTTGACCCGGCTCGTAGGTCCTGAGGAGATGGCGGTGAAGAACATCGTGGATAGCCTGGGCCTTTTGCGTTTGGAATGGCCCTTAACTACGAGCTGCCTTGATTTGGGAACCGGTGCAGGTTTTCCAGGAGTCCCTTTGGCCCTTTGCCGTCCGAGATGGTCTGTTGTGCTCTTGGATTCACTCCGCAAACGCCTGCGCTTTCTAGAGGGGGCCGCAAGGGACTTAGGAATCACCAATGTAACCACTTTGCACGCGAGGGCTGAAGATGCCGGTCAAGACGAAAATCACAGGCAAACATATGATCTGGTTGTCAGTCGGGCGGTAGCTCTCTTGCCTGTCCTTTTGGAACTGGCCACCCCCTTGGTCAAGGTAGGCGGCTGTTTTGTTGCTTATAAGTCAAGTGAAGCACATACAGAGCTTAAGGAAAGCTCTGGTGCCATGGGGAAACTCAACGTAGGGTTAGAACAAGTGTTCGAAATGGATTTACCCTTTTCTATGGGGGAACGTAGTTTATTGGTGTTTCGAAAATACGCACCCACTCCCCAAGCCTATCCCCGCAGAGCAGGATTACCCAATAAGCAACCCCTACAATAAGGAGCATTAGAGGAGTCTCGTTCAAGGAACGGAGACTCCCTTTTGTTTTGGTGTATATGGGAAGGAACTCGCCTCTCTATACAGAATTACAATATTAACTGGGAATGGGGTGAGTCTATGAAGTTAACGGAGGTTCTGTTGAATCGAAAGCGCTCAGAGGGGCCGAAAGATGAAGCCTTCGATAGCTGGAGCGAGACGGTTCAAGCGCTTCCTATCCACCTTATCGGCGCCGGCAAGTACCAACCGAGGCAGGAATTTGCTCAAGAGGCTTTGGAGGAGTTGGCCGAATCCATCAAGACCCATGGTCTCTTGCAGCCAGTCGTGGTTCGCCGGGGTGCCATTGGTTATGAACTAATTGTAGGTGAGCGACGGCTGCGGGCCTGCAAAGATCTAGGTTGGGAAGTGATTCCCGCCATCGTTCGAGATGTGGACGACCGGGAAGCAGCTGAGCTTGCCCTGATTGAGAATCTGCAGCGTTCTGATCTCCATGTCTTTGAAATCGCCGAAGGTTACGAGAGGCTCTTGACAGAATTCGAGTTGACCCAGGACGAACTGGCAACCAGACTAGGAATCAGTCAAGCTAACATAGCTAACAAGATACGCTTGCTGAGACTTCCCACACAAGTGCGGGACATTATTTCCCGGGAAATGCTTAGCGAACGCCATGGTCGGGCCCTTCTGCGTCTGGCGAATTTGGAGCAGCAACTTCAGGTGCTAGAAAGAGTTGTTGCGGACGATCTCAGCGTTAAGCAGACAGAAGAGCTTGTGACATCCTTCTTGGATCCGCAGAACTCCAAGGGAAAACGTGATAAGCCCGAGAAAAGGCGCAAGTTGATCATCAAGGACCTGCGCCTTTTTACGAATAGTGTGAGGCAACTTACCAATACCTTGCAGTCCAGCGGACTTGTTGTCAAGGTAGATGAACGAGAAAATGACGATATTTATGAGATTGTGGTAACGGTGCAAAAACCGCATGGGGGTGAAATGAATGGCTAGAGTGATAGCAATCATTAATCAAAAGGGCGGCGTGGGAAAAAGCACCACAGCAGTGAATTTAGGAGCCTACCTAGCCCTGGCAGGCCAAAGGGTGCTCTTGGTGGATGTGGACCCCCAGGGCAATGCCTCCAGTGGAGTCGGGATAGACAAACGGAAAATTCGTCGCTGTATGTACTCTGTCTTAATCGATGGGGAGAAAATTGAGCGCATCATCGAGCCAACGGATATCCAGAACTTTCACGTGGCACCGGCCACCATAGACTTAGCTGGTGCAGAGATTGAGTTGGTGTCCACGATTTCCAGGGAGTTTCGTCTCAAAAAGGCTCTAGAACTGGTGCAGGATCGATATGATTACGTAGTAATCGACGCCCCTCCCTCCTTAGGACTTTTGACGGTGAATGGGTTGACAGCGGCCAACTCAGTCTTGGTACCAATTCAATGTGAGTATTACGCTCTCGAAGGTCTGAGCCAATTGGTGAGTACCATCGCCATGGTGCAAGAACACCTTAACCCTGCTTTGGAGTGGGAAGGCGTGGTCATGACCATGTACGATGTGCGCACCAACCTATCCCAGCAGGTCATTGAGGATGTACAGACCTATTTTCAAAATACAGTGAGGGTGTACAAGTCCATCATTCCCCGTAACGTCCGTTTGGGCGAAGCACCGAGTTTCGGCCAGCCCATCGCACTCTATGACCCAAAATCAAAGGGAGCCGAAGCCTACGAAAGCTTAGCGCAGGAGGTTTTGAACTCATGAGCACACAAAGATTGGGAAGGGGACTGCGGGCGCTCATTCCTGAAGTGGAAGAAGCCGAAACCGCCGGGGATATTCAGGAAATCTCTCTAGATCGCATTGAGTCTAATCCTTTTCAACCAAGGCAGCACTTTGACCCAGAAAAGCTGCAAGAATTGGCCCAGTCCATTGAGGAGTTTGGCCTACTTGAGCCGATCATTGTTCGGGAGCATGGCGCAAACTTTCAGCTCGTAGCCGGCGAGCGCAGGGTCCGGGCGGCGAGGTTAACTGGTCTTCGGGCTGTGCCTGCACTACTCCGTGATTTTTCCGATGTGGAAATGATGAAAGTAGCCCTCGTTGAGAATCTCCAGAGGGAAAACCTGAACCCCATTGAAGAGGCCGAAGGGTACCAAAGGCTTATGGACGAGTTTGGATTTACCCAAAGTCAGGTTGCTGAGGCCGTTGGTAAGAAGCGGCCCTCCGTGGCAAATGCACTCCGCCTTTTGAACTTGAGCGAGTCTGAGCAGCAAATGGTTCAGGACGGGCGGCTCTCCATGGGTCATGCTAAGGTCCTCTTGGGAGTGAGTGACACCAAGAGGAGGGCGCAGCTGGCCAACAAGGTTGTGAAAGAAGAGTTGAGTGTGCGCCAGTTGGAGGAACTTTTGAAGAAGCCCAAGAGTGTTCCACGTGGAACATTCAAGATGAAGAGTCCTGAGTTGGTTGATTTGGAGGAGGATTTACAGCGCATCTTCGGCACGAAGGTTTCCATGAGTTATCGGCAAGGTGCCGGGAGAATTTCTATCGAGTACTACTCCGATGAGGAGCTAGAACGGCTTCTGGAGATGATTCGAGGAATTTAGACAGGAGTGTTCCACATGGAACACTCCTGTTATTTTTAGGCACCTTGCCAAATGTTCCACGTGGAACATGTAGTTAGACATTCTGGTAGGACCCGGGCGCAACTTCTGCTTCAGAGAGGTGGTTGCCCAGACACATGGTCAGGGCTTCCGTAATAACATCGGCCATCTGAATTACTAAGCTCAGGCGAGTGTTTTGCAACACAACATGCTCCATAAAACCAGCTACATTAACCACACCAATGATATGGTAATGACCCACAGTGGGGAGTTGTTTGCTCACACCTGTACCTGGATGCAGGGGACCACGTTTTACAGAAATGTAGCCGATGCTCTTTACCCGCCCTAAACAGGCATCAATAGCTATAATGGTGCTTTCCCTGTTCTCACTGTTGATCCGTTCAACGGTTTTCTCCAAGTTCAAGGCGTGTACAGGCTCGTGAATTGTCCCGTGCACTGTGACATTTGGGGGTAAAAGTCCATCTTTTTGCCGTTTTACTAAGGCTGAGCCAATGAAAGGTCCTAATGAATCCCCGGTGGATCGGTCTGTCCCGACGCACACAATATCAATGTGTGGCTTTAAAGGCAAAGAGGCCAGCGTCACCCCTAGGTGGGCTGAGGAAAGAGGGTCACCAAAGTAGGTTCGTCCCACGACATCTGTATCGAAAAACATGCTCCACCTCCAGGCAGGTATACTTGTCTTAGTTTATGCAACCTTTCCCCACTTTATGCACCAAGAAAAGATCGGACCGAGAGAACATCACGAAACTCCTCCTCGAATAGGTTGGAGGGGGGTGGTATTGTGAGCTTATGGTCCATTGCAGCGCTTTACATTGGAGGAGTGCTCGGCGCCGGATTTGCTTCTGGTCAAGAGTTGGTGTTGTTTTTTGTGAATTATGGTTCAGCGGGTCTCTGGGGAATTCTCGTAGCCGCTTCCTTCTTGTTCTTGGGAACTGTGCTCATCCTTGAGTATTGTGCCCAGAAGAGTGTATCTTCCTATGCCCAGATCTTTGCTCGCCTCGATCACAGGCTCATCTGGCTTTTTGATCTGCTCTATTCCGTCTTCCTCCTTATTGGAACCAGCGTGATGCTGGCAGGTATCGGTGCCATGGGAAGTACGGCTCTGACCGGGCTCATTCTGAAGTTAGGAAGCGCAGCTCTGGTACTTGCTGTCCTTCGTAAAGGGGCCGCTGGTGTGGTCAAGACCAGCGGTTGGCTGGCGCCCCTCCTGGTGATGATCCTCTGCGTCTTGGCCTTGCACCGCCTCCAGAATCACGGTATTAGTCTCCCAGAACACAGCTCTTGGCGAGGTCTGGAGGCGGCCACTCTCTATGGATCCTATAATCTAGGCTTCTCCATGGCGGTTTTGGCCAGCATCCACAGCTACGTCAAGACCAGAAAAGATCGGTGGAAGCTGGCACTAGTGGCTAATCTCATCCTGGGGGCAAGTATGGTTCTGCTTTTTTTTGCCTTAACGAGCCTAAGTCCCCAAGAGCTCGCAAGACCCTTTCCTCTAAAGCATGTAGTAAAAGGTTGGGGTCATATAGCCCTGGCGAGCTATGAGTTTGTGCTGTGGGGCGCCATGTACTCTACGGGCATAGCCCACTCCTTGGCGCTGGTCAGTCGTATTACGGAGTCCCAAAGGGTCTCTTGGTCTAGGGCGAGCCTTATAATTGTTGCCGCCTCTTTGGGGCTTTCCTACTTTGGGTTTAGTACACTGATTAGCGTAGCCTATCCAATCCTGGGTCTAGCTGGGCTTTGGATCATAGCGAACTTAGCTCGCGAGTTGCTTCCATAGGGTTGGCATTTCTGGAGGTTTTTAGGTATAATAGAAACACTGATGTGCGAAGGTGGTGGCCTTGTGACACCTGAAATCGACGAATTGTATGAAGAGGCATTAGGTTATTTGGAGGCCTGGAACCTAGATCAAGCCGAAGAGTGCCTCAGGAAACTCATTGAGTTAGATCCAGAGCACGCACGGGGTCACAATAAGTTGGGTGTCGTCTTTGCTCGTCGTGACGACTTGAGGCAGGCTGAAGAATGCTTCAGTCAGGCCGTGGCCCTTGACCCCAATCTTGCTACTGCTCACTCCAACTTGGGAAACATTTACGCTGAACGAAACTGGATGGACCGGGCCAAAGCAGCGTATGAGCGTGCCTTAGCCCTTGATCCGGGCAACCCAACCGCAACGCATAATCTAGGGGTCTTGTATCGCAAGAGTGGAGAGATCGGGCGCGGTATTGACTTGATGAAACAAGCGAATAGATCAGAGCGCCATAGGTTTCGCGATGAAACGCGACGCAATCCAGAGAGCAGACGTATCATGCGCATCGGTTGGGCTGTGGTGATTGCCATTGGACTAGCCCTTTTCTATCTGTTTAACAGGTAATATCCACATAGTTATCCACAACGCTTGTGGATACTGTGTATAACACAAACTAAAACCCCAGCTAGCGTCTGTTTACTGAAAATTCCGCTAGCGTCGCTTGCGGCGCCAAATCAGAATCATTGTCTTGTGTCGCGCTTTTAAAATGGGATCCATAACCTTCTTAAGCAGAAACATTTCACATCCCCCTAACTACCGCAATCATTGCCCTTTATCATATCCATAGGAAGAAGAAAAGGTGACAGAAGGAAACTGCTTTCCCATGGAGAAGGATGTATTGCTTAAGATTGGAAGTGCAGATCAAACACATGGAAAGGAGATGGACAATTGAAACAGACTCCATTAACGGCCAAACATCGGGCCTTAGGGGCCAAGATGGTAGACTACGCAGGTTTTGAGATGCCCGTTCAGTACGCTGGAGTTTTGGAGGAACACAATACCGTGCGGACAAAGGTGGGGATTTTCGACCTAACTCACATGGGAGAGTTCGAAGTGACGGGACCAGGAGCTCTCAACACCGTGAATCACGTCACCACGAACGACGCTAGTCTTCTCAAGGAGGGCGAAATTCAATATACCTGCCTTACCAAGGAAGACGGCGGAATCATCGATGATATCCTTGTATATCGTACAGCAGGTGGTTTTTGGCTGGTGGTTAATGCCTCCAACGCAGCGAAAGACTATGCCTGGATTGAACAGCATTTGCAGCCAGAGACCCAGCTTAAAGATCTCAGCGACGAATTGACACTCATCGCAGTACAGGGTCCTAAGTCTGCGCCGCTGGTAGAGGAAATCTTGGGTCTATCACTCACAGACCTCAAGAACTACACCTTCATTGAAGTTACATACGAAGATGTGAGACTGTTGCTTTCCCGTACTGGTTATACAGGTGAAGATGGATTTGAACTCTACTTCCCCAACGCACTAGCTGAGAAATTGTGGGATGAATGTTTGGCAAAGGGTGAAAAATACGGTGTAGAACCCATTGGTCTAGGTGCCCGTGACTCTCTCCGCCTCGAGGCCAGAATGCCCCTTTATGGCAACGATATCGGCGAAGACACAAGTCCCTTAGAAGCAGGCTTGACTCGCTTTGTCAAGTTCGACAAGGGTCACTTTATTGGTAGAGACTTTTTAGAAAAACAAAAAGAAGAGGGAGTCCAGCGTAGACTGGTTGCTTTCACCATGATCGATAAGGGGATTCCCCGTCAGGGTTATCCGTTGGTCAATCTAGAAGGTGAAGAGATCGGTGCCGTCACAAGCGGAACCCACTCCCCAACCCTCGATCATGCTATCGGCATGGGTTATGTGGATGTGGCTTACGCCAAAGCAGATACCGAAATACAGGTTCAAGTAAGGAAAAAGCTCGCCAGGGCAAAGATTATCAAAGGGCGCTTCTTAGCGTAGCCCGATTTTGACCCTGAGCTTTTTGCGATAGACCCAAAAAACTACTGAGGAGGTTTCATCATGAGTGAACAATTACGGTTTACCAAAGAACATGAGTGGCTATTAGTGAAGGGTAATATCATCCGCGTTGGTATTAGCGACTACGCTCAAAATGAATTGGGAGACATCGTTTTCGTGGATCTACCTTCCGTTGGCGATCAGGTTGAAGAAGGCGAAGGCATTGCTGCCCTGGAGTCGGTCAAAGCCGTATCTGACGTTTATTCTCCCGTAAGCGGTGAGATTGTAGCCGTTAATGAGGCGCTAGAAGATAGCCCCGAATTAGTCAACGAATCTCCCCTAGATGCAGGTTGGATTGTGGAAATTGAAGTAGAAGGCGTTGCCCAGACAGGCGATTTAATGAACAAACAGGAGTATGAAGCATTTGTGAAGGGGGTTTAAGTATGCGCTATCTTCCGTTAACGCAGGAAGAACAGCAAGAGATGCTACAGAGCCTTGGGATTGATAGGGTAGAGGATCTATTCACTGCCATCCCTAAGGAAATGCGTCTTGACGCTGACCTCGATCTCCCCGCACCCTTAAGCGAGGCCGAACTGGTCCGCCATTTTTCGGAACTAGCCGAAAAGAACAATGATCTGAAGTCCTCCGTCTCCTTTTTAGGCGCCGGATCCTATGATCACTTAGTTCCTAGCATGATTAAGCACATTGCGGGTCGGGGTGAATTCCTTACAGCTTATACGCCCTATCAACCAGAGATCACCCAGGGCGTCTTGCAAAGTATTTTCGAGTATCAAACGCTTATTTGCGAATTGACAGGTATGGAAGCCTCCAATGCTTCTATGTATGATGGAGCTAGCGCTTTAGCTGAGGCAGCTCTGATGGCATGTGCCGCAACCCGTAGAGAACTTGTTGTGCTCCCTAGTTCTCTCCATCCCGAGTGGCAAGATGTAGTCAAGCTCTACCTAAAGAGCCAGGACGTCTCCATCGCCTACTTGCCCTACCATGAGAAAACTGGCGTTGTCGATGCCAAGGCTTTTGATGGCATTCCCTGGTCCGAAGCGGCCTGTGTTGTAGTTCAACAGCCAAACTTCTTTGGACTCTTGGAAAATGTAGCTTCCTTTAAGAAGGTTGCAAAAGACAATGGTGCTTTGCTGGTTATGGCAGTGGATCCCATTAGTTTGAGTCTGCTGAAATCCCCAGGCGAGCTTGGTGCTGATATTGTGGTGGGCGACGGTCAGAGCCTCGGTAATGCCATGGGCTTTGGAGGACCTTCTCTAGGTTTCTTGGCCACCAGTGGCACCAAACTGATTCGGCGTATGCCAGGTCGCGTTGTAGGTGAAACGGTAGATACCGACGGCACAAGAGGTTATGTTCTCACTTTACAAACACGGGAACAGCACATCCGCCGGGAAAAAGCGACATCGAACATTTGTTCCAACCAAGCGTTAAACGCGCTTATTGCTGCGATTTATCTGAGCGTTATGGGTAAAGAAGGCTTCAAAGATGTGGGATACCAATGCCTGCAAAAAGCCAACTACATGAAAGAACGCTTGATTCAAGTTGATGGTCTGTCCTCTCCCTTTAGCGCACCTACCTTTAGAGAATTTGTTATTAAGGGCGCTGTAGATTGGGAAGAAGTGAACATGCGCCTCGCTGAGCATGGCTTCGTTGGGGGCCTGCCCTTGGCACGCTTTGGCCTGCCTGAGCTGGTGCTCTTTTCGGTGACAGAAGCACGGACCAAGGAAGAAATCGACAGCTTTGTAAATCTACTAAGGGGGTTGATCTCATGACGACGCGTAAACTTGTCCCCTTAATTTTTGAACGCTCCACACCTGGGCGCCGGGGCTATCGGCTTCCGGATCTTGATGTCCCAGAAGTACCGGTGACTGATCTAATTCCAGAGGAGTTCTTGCGTGATGAGGCCCCTGCTTTGCCGGAAGTAAGCGAACTTGAGGTTGTTCGCCATTATACTCAGCTTTCTAGGTTGAATCATGGCGTAGACGTGGGCTTTTATCCCCTTGGTTCCTGTACCATGAAGTACAATCCCAGGGTTCATGAAGATGTGACCAGCCTTCCAGGTTTAGCATCCATTCACCCCTATCAACCGGAAGAAACTGTGCAGGGAGCACTCGAGCTCATGTACAACCTTGGCCAGTATCTAGCCGTCATTTCTGGTCTCGATGTGACAACGCTGCAGCCGGCCGCAGGCGCCCATGGTGAACTAACGGGGCTCATGGTTATCAAAGCCTATCATAGCCAAAGGGGAGAGGGTCACCGCAAAGAAATGATCATCCCCGACTCGGCACACGGAACCAACCCGGCCAGTTGTGCCATGGTTGGCTACAAAGTGGTGGAAGTCCCTTCCAACGACCGTGGCGGTGTGGATGTAGAAGCCCTCAGGGGTCTTGTAGGTCCAAACACAGCGGGGCTGATGCTCACCAATCCTAACACCTTGGGTCTCTTCGATGAGAACATTTGTGAAATCGCCAAAATCGTGCATGACGCGGGCGGCCTTCTCTATTATGATGGAGCCAACGCCAATGCCATTATGGGGATTGCACGCCCAGGCGATATGGGCTTTGATGTGGTGCACTTTAATCTGCATAAGACCTTTTCTACCCCCCATGGCGGCGGCGGACCAGGTGCAGGGCCCATTGTTGTCCGTGAAGAGCTGGCAAGAATTGTGCCAGCTCTTCACGGACAACAATTCTTGCCAGGACCCATTGTGGAAAAGAAGGGTGACCAGTACGTCTTTGTCACACCAGAGAATTCCATCGGACGGGTACGCTCCTTCTATGGAAACTTCTTGGTTTATGCCAAGGCCTATGCCTATATCCGTTCCCATGGACCTCGGGGTCTAAGACAGGTGAGTGAGACAGCAGTATTGCATGCCAATTACATGATGAACAAGTTGAAGGACGTGTACCATCTGCCTTATGACCGCACCTGTATGCATGAGTTTGTGCTATCGGGTGTGTGGCAGAAAGAGCAGGGGGCCCGTACCTTGGACATTGCTAAACGTCTCTTGGACTATGGTTATCATGCGCCGACGGTGTACTTCCCCATGGTCGTTGATGAGGCCATCATGATCGAGCCTACAGAAACCGAGCCCAAGTCAACCTTAGATGAGTTCATTGATGTCATGCGTAGGATTGCCGAGGAGGCCAAAGAAGATCCAAAACTCCTCCTGGAGGCGCCCCACAATACGCCTATCAAGAGGCTTGATGAGTCCAGAGCGGCAAGGCATCCCGTTTTACGCTGGGAGAAAGCCTAAGAAAATCCTCACACAAAAAACGCCCTCTTCCTTCCGGAAGGGGGCGTTTTGCATTTCTGTCTATCTTATTTCTGCCACTCCACCTGAATATCTGTTTCCTGTTCGAGTTTGTACATATAGCTCTGTAAATCCAAAGCTTTGCTACCGCGGAAGTCTTTTTCTACCAGGTCAACGATTTCTGCAAAGATCGCTGCCTTTGCTTCGTTGATGGCATGAACAGTAATGACATGCCAACCGAAGTTGCTCTCGGCTAGTCCGTATTCACCAACGCCAAGGTTAAAGGCCACTTCTTCAAATTCAGGAACTGTATATCCTCTGGGAATCACTCCAAGATATCCACCCTGGGAGGCTGTACCGGGGTCTAGGGAGTAGTCGCTAGCGAGGCTCACTAGATCTCCACCCTCCTGAAGGAGTCCTAACACTTCATTGGCTTCTTCTTCAGTTTCTACTAGAATGTGGCTTACCTCTACTGTCTCCTGCTCATCATAATAGGAACGGTTCTCTTCAAAGAACTGTTCAACTTCGCCTTCCGCCACTTCCACTTCGGATCGGGCCAAGTCGCCGATAAGCATATTCCACTTCAATTGTTCGATGAAGGTTTCCTCCGTTACATTGTTCTGCATCAAAAACATTTGCAGGCCCTGAGCACCACCGACCTGGGCAAGGACCATGTCATACATTTCGGCAAAGGCCTCTTCATCAAGTGTAACCCCTAGGGTTTCGGCTTTCTGTCTGATCATTTCATTTTGGATCAGTTCCTGTAGAGCGTACTGACCGTACTGTGTCTCCAAAACCTCGTAAAACTGAGCACTGGTGATGGCTACCCCGTTTACTGTAGCTACAATTTCATCATTCTGTGCGAACATGGCAACTGGAGAGGAGATCAGGGAAAGGGAAAGAATCACAAGCAAAAGTACAAAATTGATCTTTTTCAAGAACGTCATCCTTTCTAGAATAGGTCATCCTTTGTCCTTAATTCTCGCTCATCTGTGGATACCCTTTTAATATTACGCCTAAAGCTGTGCTATAATTATTGTAATAGAGGGAAAAGGTGGGAAGAAGATGCATGAAGTAGGGCAAATTTTGCGCCTCAAAAAAAAGCATGCCTGCGGAGGCCAGACTTGGGAGGTCCTCAAACCAGGCGTGGATACTCGTCTTAAGTGCACCACCTGCGGGCGAGTAATTCTGGTACCCCGAGACAAGTTGGTCAGGCAGATTATTAAGTGAGTAGGCACCTAGCCTATGGGAAGAATATACTAACCGTAAAGGATTCCAGGGAGGTATCGATGGTGCAAACTCGTCATTTTTTTGCCGGAAGTAACTCGGGTAAGGGGTTTTACTCCCTCTTTGACAACATCATTGGTCCTGAGGCTAAAAGGATCTATCTTCTAAAGGGAGGCCCCGGTACGGGTAAGTCAAGCTTTATGCGCCATATAGCGAACGCCGTGGGAAACCGAGGTTATGATCACGAACTTTTCTTTTGCAGCTCTGACTCCAAGGCCTTAGATGCAGTGTCCTTTCCAAAACTCCGTATCGCCTTGATCGACGCCACGGCACCCCATGTCATGGATGCCGAATTACCAGGTTGCAGAGATCAGCTCATTTCTCTCGGTGATTTTTGGTCTGCTGGGGCTTTAGAAACGAAGCGGGATGAAATCATCGAAGGTGGACGCATTAAGCAAGCTCACTTCGCAGCAGCGTTTCGCTATTTTGCTGCAGCCCTTGCTGTGGAAGAAAACATGGCCGCTCGCAATCGGGAAAAGGGAAGCCATGGTAGTTCTCCAGAAGCAGTAAGGGAGATCCAAAGTATCATCGACTCCACCACTCCAGATCATGAAGGGGAACAAGGGAAAATACGGCATCTTTTTGCTTCTGCCCTTACACCTGAGGGTTATGTGAGCCATATCCAAAGCTTAGTTCAAGGTCTCTGCCATGTGTTCGTCCTTCAAGGGGGTCCTGGTACAGGTAAAGGGGAGTCACTCTCTGCCATTGTCAGTCACGCCCAAAGTGCGGGCCATGACCTAGAGGCCTTTCATTATCCTTTGGATCCGCACAAACTCCTCCATATCATCATCCCAGGTGCGAAGATCGCGGTCTTAAGTGCAATATCCCTGGACAATTTGGAGGAGTTAGTAGGCCGTAGAATCCCCTTAGGCTCTGGCGAGAGCGCGGCTAACGCAGGAGATCACAAGCTTTGGGGCGAACTACTTCAAAAAGGCTTCAACGCGCTTTTGAAGGCCCAATCTAGTCATATTCACATCGAAGAATACTACGCCCAGGCCATGGACTTTACTGCCCAAACCGCTTACCGGGACGAGATTCTAGCAGAAATTCTGTCATAGAAATTTCTCTTGATTCCTCTGGACAAAGCGGAGTAGGGGAACTCCTAGGGTTAGCACAACGACGCTTTGTCCAAGGCCGATGCTAAGGACAAGGGGCCAATAGGCCGGTACATCCAAGATATACCAGAGGTACAAGCTGACCAGAAAAGCATTCAATACAATGGGGGAGGAATAACCGATGAAGCGGCCTTTGTAGCGGTAGGTCAGGTAGGCAGCCAAAAGGGTCACAAAGCTCCCGCCGAAGATATCCCAAGGGCCTTGTCCTCCTAGGATGTTTGATAAGAGTGCGCCAACGTAAAGGCCTCCAATGGCTTCAGGATAGACCATGGGAAGCAAAGTCAACGCTTCCGCCACTCGAAATTGAATGGGTCCAAAGCTAATGGCTTGGAAGACAAAGACCAAGATAATGTAGATTGCAGCTATGATACCAGCCCGAGCTATACGGTTCATGTCCTCTCCTCCTTCAGTTAAGTTTACCTTTTTGGGAGTGTGAAATCAATGGCATTGCGTATTGGAATTATTGGCCTGCCCAATGTGGGCAAATCCACCGTATTTAACGCCCTAACAAAGCTTGATGTTCCCGCCCTAAACTATCCCTTTTGCACCATCGAACCCAACCAGGGGATGGTCTTAATACCCGACGAGCGGCTGCACACCATAGCAAAAGTCAGTCAACCAAAGACCATCACCGGTGCTACCATCGAATTTGTAGATATTGCAGGCCTTGTGCGTGGCGCAAGTAAAGGCGAAGGCTTGGGCAACCAATTCTTAGGCCAAATCCGGGAGATGGATGCCTTGGCTCATGTCGTCCGTCTGTTTCGGGCCGATGATGTGCTAAGTCAGGAAGAGGGCATTAACCCACTGCGGGACATTGAGGTTATTGACTTAGAATTGATGCTCGCAGACCTAGAGGCCATCGAACGCCGCCGTGAGCGCACCACGAGGATGCTCAAAACCGGAAAACCCCACTACCGCGAAGAATTAGACCTTTTGGATCACTATCAGGCCGCCTTGGAGGGAGGTACTCCCCTGCGCCGCACAGATCTTCCGACCATGGCCGATTTACCCCTCCTTTCTGCCAAGCCCGTCATGTATGTGGCCAACATTAATGAAGGCGATCAGGAATTGGAGCCCGCCTTCTTGGAATGGGCCCAAGGGGAAGGTGCCGAAGTTGTGGTTATGGCGGCTGATTTTGAGATGGAGATTAGCCGCTTGGATTCCGATGACGCAGAGCTTTTCTTGGCTGAAGCTAAAATGGACAAGCCCGCCCTCCACCGTTTAGTCGCGGCAGGTGTACGCCTTCTAGACCTGATCACCTTTTATACCATTAAGGGTGACGAAACCAGATCGTGGATTATTTCCCGGGGAATGTTAGCGCCCCAGGCCGCTGGACAAGTCCATTCCGATATGGAGAGGGGTTTCATCCGAGCAGAAGTAATTAACTGGCAAATATTGGTAAATGAAGGTTCAGTAGCAAGCTGCCGGGAGAAAGGTCTAGCGCGGATCGAGGGAAAAGACTATGTGGTCCAGGATGGCGATGTCATTTTCTTCCGTTTCAATGTTTGACTTCAAAATAGAGCGGTGATATAATAGGTCTTGCCCTGCCCTAAGCTTGACTTAGGGCCATATGTCCAGAGGGGAGGTGAAGCTACGGTGCGTGATTATGAGCTTATGGTACTTTTTGTCCCAAGACTCGATGAAGAGGGTTTGGAGGCCCAAATCGAACGAACCAAGAACCTGATTGAGGGTATCGGTGGTGAGGTCGAGAAGGTTGACAAATGGGGCAAACGACGGTTTGCTTATGAAATTAACGAAAATACCGAAGGCTTCTATGTGGTGATCGATTTTAAAGCAGAAAGCGGAACGACTTCTGAGGTCGAACGAATTCTCAAGATCACTGACGAAGTCATTCGTTATCTGCTCGTTCGTAAGGATCAAGAATGAGCAAAGGAGTGACGAAAGGTGTTAAACAAGGTTATTCTTATTGGGCGACTCGTAGCTGATCCACAATTACGCTATACGCAATCAGGTATAGCGGTCACCAATTTTACTCTTGCAGTGGATCGACCCTTTGTGAGCCAGGGAGGCGAAAGGGAAGCAGATTTCATTGATATCGTAACATGGCGTAAATTGGCCGAAGTTTGTGCCAACCACTTGGGTAAGGGACGCCTTGTTGCAGTAGAAGGACGTTTGCAGATCCGGTCCTACGATGACCAAAATGGCATCCGTAGGAAGGCTGCAGAAATTGTAGCCGATAATGTACGCTTCTTGGATCGTGCTCACGATACTGGATCCGATGAATCAGCAGATGGACCGCCCGAACCGGAGTTTGATGATATTCCGTTCTAATCAGATTGGTTTGGAGGCGAGATAATGGCTAGAGAAAGAGGTCGTAGAGGCAGAAGAAAAGTGTGCTCTTTTTGCGTCGATAAAATCGAGCAGATTGACTACAAAGAAGTAGGCCGTCTACGTCGTTATGTAACAGAACGAGGCAAGATTTTGCCACGCCGCATTTCTGGTAACTGTGCAAAACATCAAAGGCAAGTTACCAATGCGATAAAGAGGGCACGTTATGTGGCATTGATGCCTTACACGATTGACTAAGATCTCAGGGAGCAGCAAAGCTGCTCCTTTTTCAAATTTAGAGTTAGAGGTGAATTGATGAAAACACGTTCCTTAACCGAAGGGGCCATGCTCGGAGCGATCACAGTTCTTGTGGCTATCCTTGGTGAATACATAGGGATCCCATCCGTCATTGTGCCCATACCCCTCATGCTCTTGGTGTACCGCCAGGGCTTTCAATACGGCATTCTCGCTGCCGTGACGGCGGCGCTGATCTCCAGTTTGGTAGCTGGCCATGTTTTCTCGGGACTCACCATCATTATTTGGGGCTTTGTGGGCGTGGCTGTGGGAATGGCTCTCCGGGAGAAATTCTCCTTTCCCAAGCTGATGGTTGTGGGGATTGCATCCAATCTGGTTGTCATTGGCCTTAACTTTCTACTGTACTCTCTGATCATTGGGGGCAATATCCTAAGTGACATGTTGGCTATGTTTAGCGAGGCTATTGATCAGGCCATTCAAATGTCTGAAAGTATGGGAGTTACAGGGCAGGTTCTGCAGCAATATCAAGCGCTACAGTCATTTGTACCCACGGCGCTTCGGGTGGGCTTGCCTTCTATGCTCTTGGTCTATGCGGTGAGCATGAGCTATATCAATCTAGCCATTGGACGGGCGATTCTAAAGCGCCTTGGAGATACTAGCACGCCTTGGATTGTACCCTTTACCAAGTGGCGTATACCAGGTTATTTTGGTCTGCTTTTCGCCTTTGGGCTGATCGTGACTACCATGAGCCAGATCGTGGAGATCCCCCCGTGGCTTCAATTTCTGGGGCTAAATTCGTTCTTTATTTCCTTCTATTCCTACTTGGTTGCAGGCATTAGTCTGGCGTGGTACTATTTCCAGAAAAAGAATGTACCAACAATTTTTCGTGTGCTCTTGCTCATGCTGCTTTTTACAACGCAGCTTTTGCTCTTGCTCCTCATTTTTCTAACAGTGGCAGATGGAGTTTTTGATTTTCGAAGGTTAAATGCTCCCGAAGACGAACCAATTGAGGTAGAACATCAAGAAACAGATAGAGATGAAGAAGATTAGAAGGGTGGGTGTCTCGTGAAAGTTATTCTTCAGGCAGATGTCAAAAAGATTGGCCGTAAAGGTGACGTGGTGGAAGTTGCTGAGGGTTATGGTCGTAACTACCTTTTACCTCGGGGTCTTGCCGTGGAAGCTAGTGCAGGCAATTTGCGCCAGGTGGCTGAGGTGAAAAAAGCAGAGTCCTCCAAAGTCGGTCGTGAGCTTAAGGAAGCGGAAAAAACAGGAGCCGCTCTAAAAGACAAGGTAGTGAATGTGTCCGCTAAAGTAGGGGAGGGTGGCAGACTCTTTGGCTCAATTACCACCCAGGAAATCGCGGAGCAGCTGCGGCGTCAGTTCTCGGTAGAAATTGACAAGAGGAAAATCGACGTCAAGGAGCCAATAAAGACGCTGGGTTCACATCCTGTTACTGTGAAAGTACATCCTAAGGTCCATGTGCCCGTCACGGTAGAAGTTACACCTGAGTAAGACACAGGGCTGGGAAATACTTGCTTGGAGGGTTCATCCCCATTGGATACAAAACAATTGACAACATCACAAAATTCATCTTCGGATTTGAGACCTTCATTAGAAAAACATGTTTCAGCACTTCTAACTATTTTGGCTGAGGTACACGGACATGATCAGCTAGTTTTAAAGGCCGGCAAGCTCGACTCTCTAGAGCTTATGCAATCCGAGAAAATAGAAGACAGGGTTTTAGCCCTAGAGCGTCTGGTCCATGAGGATCCCACTATTGTGGATCCAAGACCGCCCGAAGAGGTCGACGAAGTCCTTGACGAATTGGAGGACTATTTAGCTGATCTTTTGGCCAGGCGCACGGTGGAGGATCAACTCGAAGCAAAAGTCAGCGCCAAGATGCAGGAAAGGCACTTGGAATACATTAGGGATCTCCGTACGCAGGTGCTGAAAGAAGAGGGCGGGCCCGATAATGCCCAGACCCTCAAGAAATTCGCGGAACTAGAGATCCTCGAGCAGCGTACTCTTTCCCGTTCGACGGTGGATTTGATGCGGCCTCAAAGTCTTAATGAGGTCGTGGGTCAAAGTGATGCTATCAAATCTTTGCTCACCAAATTGAGCTCGCCCTATCCCCAGCACATTCTGCTCTATGGGCCTCCAGGGGTAGGGAAAACCACAGTAGCCCGCTTAGCTTTGCAGGTTGCTAAGTCCAAGGCCTACACACCCTTTGCAGAGGATGCTCCCTTTGTAGAAGTGGATGGAACCACACTGCGCTGGGATCCCAGAGAAGTCACCAATCCTCTGATTGGTTCCGTCCATGACCCTATTTATCAGGGGGCCAGGAGGGATTTAGCAGAGGGTTCAGTGCCAGAGCCTAAACTGGGACTCGTGACAGAAGCCCACGGCGGGGTTCTCTTCATTGATGAAATCGGTGAATTGGATCCTGTTTTACAAAACAAGCTTTTGAAGGTTCTCGAAGATAAACGCGTCGTCTTTGAGTCCTCCTATTACGATCCCCATGATCCGCAGATTCCTAAGTACATTCATCAGCTCTTTACCAAGGGTGCCCCTGCGGATTTTGTTCTCATAGGAGCCACAACGAGGGATCCTTCAGAGATCAGCCCGGCCTTTCGTTCGCGCTGTGCAGAGGTTTTCTTTGATCCCCTGGCGCCGCCGGATATTGTTCAGATTGTCCATGCCGCAGCGAGGCGCCTGGAGACAAAACTAGAACCTGAAGTGGCGGATCTAGTGGCGGAGTACACCATTGAAGGACGGCGCGCCACTCGGCTCCTAGCCGATGCCTATAGTGCCGCTCTATATCGGGACGATGGCATGCCAAGTGATGTTACGGTTACCACAGCGGATATGACCGATGTGATTCAATCCGCCCGCTTGAGCTCTTACGCGGGTGCTAAGGCTTCGGCCAGCCGTGAAGTGGGACGCATTTTAGGTCTAGGAGTCAGCGGTTACTTAGGCTCCGTCTTAGAGATAGAAGCGGTTGCTTTCCCGAGCAAAGAGCCAGGTAAGGGTCACGTGCGCTTTAACGATACCGCAGGAAGCATGGCCAAAGACAGCGTTTTCAACGCCGCTTCCGTTTTTCGTGCCCTAACAGGTCAGCAATTGGATGACTTTGATGTGCATGTAAATGTTGTGGGCGGCGGAAATATCGATGGTCCCTCGGCTGGTGTTGCCATTTTGGCTGCCATTATCAGCGCTGTAAAGGGGCTACCCATTCCTCAGGATATTGCAGTCACTGGCGAGATTTCCCTACGCGGTAAAGTGAAGGCGGTGGGTGGTTTACACGCCAAAATCTATGGGGCCAAGCAAGGTGGAGTGAAGAGGGTGTTTGTTCCTAAGGACAATATGGACAACCTACCCCAGTTTACGGAAGGTGTGCAGATCGTACCCATTGACCATGTGGCAGAGTTTTTAAGTCAGATCTTTGAGGGGGAGTTTCCCTCCCAAGCTTGGTCTATAGCGAACTAAGATGGCTCCGGCGACGTAAGTGGTCGCCGGTTTTTTTGTCTAGAAGAATTGAACAACGCCGGTGATTCATGATAGACTAAAGGCACACTAAGGAACAGGGGGGAAGATATGAGCATTCAAGACTTTCGCGACCTAGAGCGCTTAGTAGAGGCAAAAGACTTCAAAACAGTGAAAAATGAGTTGCCCCTCTTGCAGGACGCTGACATTGCTGATTTTCTAGACGATCTCAGCCGTGAGCACGTGATTTTGGTGTTTAGGTCACTTCCCAAGGATCGAGCCGCAGAAATCTTCGCCTATTTGCCCAGCGATAAACAGGAATACATAGTAGGAGCCATTACCGATCAAGAAGTTGGCTCCATCATTGATCAGCTCTTTGTGGACGACGCGGCAGATTTTTTGGAAGAGCTACCTGCCAGTGTCGTCAAGAGGGTGCTACAGCATGCCTCACCTGAGACTCGTAAATTGGTGAACCAATTTCTGAAATACCCTCCCGAATCCGCTGGTAGTATCATGACAGCGGAGTTTGTAGACTTAAAAAAAGATATGTTGGTGTCGGAGGCCTTTGCCAGGATTCGCCGGACCGCCCTAGATAAGGAGACAGTTTACACCTGTTATGTTATGGACGCCAATCGGCACTTAGAAGGCGTCATTACGGTGAAAAACCTTTTCTTGGAGAATGACGATGCCGTCATCGGTGATATCATGGAGAAGAACGTCATCTTTGCCCAGACTACCGATGACCAAGAAGCGGTGGCCCAGATTTTTGCCAGATACGATCTCTTGTCACTGCCTGTCGTTGACCACGAAAGCCGACTGGTCGGAATCGTGACAGTGGACGATATCGTAGAAGTCATTCAGCAAGAAGCCACCGAAGACTTCCAGATCATGGCCGCCATGGCCCCTTCTGAACGGCCTTATTTGAAAACCAGCGTTTTTTCGCTGGCTAAAAACCGCATAATCTGGCTGCTGATCCTATTAGTTTCTGCCATGATCACAGGTTCTATTCTGGGGAAATATGAAGCAGCCTTTGTATCTATGCCTCTTTTGGTCACCTTTATTCCCATGCTCACAGACACTGGCGGTAATGCTGGTTCCCAAAGCTCCACCTTGATCATTCGCGGTATGGCCTTGGGTGAAGTAACCCTCGCGGATGGAGGGCGCGTGTTCTTGAAAGAATTGGGTGTCAGTGGCTTGGTAGGAGCAGCTTTAGCGACCGTGAACTATGTGCGCTTGATCTTGATGTATCCCGGTGAGCAGCTGATTGCATTGAGCGTATCTCTCGCCCTTTTTGCCACCGTCCTTCTGGCGAAAACGGTTGGGGGCCTGCTTCCCTTGGTGGCGAAAGCCCTGAAACAGGACATTATGGCTGCGCCCGTTATTACCACGATTGTGGATGCCTTGTCCTTAATTATCTACTTTAAGATTGTGGATATTCTACTTCTCTGACGCAGGACCCGTCAATCGTCACATGATTTTGGCGCCTTGAGAGGCGCTAAAAACGTAGAATTCTGCCCTTAGACCGGTCTTGGCCAAATAGTCTTGGGCAACAATTTGCTCAAAGACGGCTAGCTGGCTGCGGGGTACGAGCGAAATGGTACAGCCGCCAAAGCCGGCCCCCGTCATGCGTGAACCGAGGACGCCGGGCACCTTAAGAGCTAGCTCAACTAAAAGATCAAGTTCAGCGCAGCTTACTTCAAAGTCGTGCTGCAGACTCTGGTGCGAAGCGGTGAGCTCTTTGCCGAAACTCTCCAAATCCCCTGCCTTCAGGGCGGAGATGCCCCTAAGCACACGGTTATTCTCGGTGACCACATGGCGTGCTCTTTGGGCCAAAACCTGTGGTAGAGCGTTGACTAGGGATAAATCCTCCATGTTTACATCCCGTAGGGAAGAAATCCCTGGAAGATCATGCTTTAAACGTTCCACCGCTTCTGTACATTCTTGGCGACGGGTATTATAGGCAGAATCCACAAGCCCCCTGCGAACTGCGCTATTGATCACAACCACGGCGTAGCCCTGCTGTTCAAAGGGTGTTGGAACTAACTCATACTCTAGACTTCGACAGTCCAGAAACAAGGCATGATCTTTTTGCCCCATCATCGATGCAAATTGATCCATAATACCTGAAGCCACACCTACAAAGTTATTTTCGGCCCTCTGGGCCAGCTTCACCAATTCCACATTTTCCGCACTAAAACCGTGGAGGGCGTTAATTAAGACTGCCGCTGCCACCTCTAAGGCGGCGGAAGAAGAGAGGCCAGCCCCTTGCGGCACATTCCCCTGGATAAGGATGTCCATACCCTGGGGATCAAAGCCTGCTAGTTGAAACTCTCTGCACACGCCTCGGATGTAATTGGTCCACTTCTTCTCAGATGAAGGCCCGATGTCTGCTACGTCAAAACGATCCTGGGCATCATAATCCAGGGAATGGAGATTGACGCTTGTGCTTCCATTTAAGGCACCTGCCATGGTGATTCCCGCATCAATGGCCATGGGAAAGACAAAGCCCTCGTTGTAATCGGTGTGCTCTCCTAAAAGGTTGACGCGCCCGGGGGCCCGGACGATGAGAGGCTCGCTAGAGCCTTGAAACTTCTCCCGGAACTCCTTTTTGATGCTATTCTCCATGCTGATCACCCCGCAGTTTGGCCGCTTGCTCTTCTGGACTCATATCTGTAATAAAGGTACCGGCCCCAGATTCCACTCCTGCCAAGTACTTGAGCTTTGTCTCTGTGCGGTTCAAGGGATAAAACTCTATATGAAAATGGTAATGGGGATGGTCTCCCTTAGGAGGCGCTTGATGGATGGCCATAATGTACGGGAGAGAGATACCAAAGAGGGAATCATACTTAACCAGAACCTCTTTCAGGAGGGCCGCCAGCCCCTCTTGCTCTTCGGGAGTTAACTCCGCAAGATTTGTAACATGGCGCTTGGCGTAAATATGGACCTCAAAAGGGTAACGGGCAAAAAAGGGCACAAAGGACATGAATTCCTGGTTTTCTGCAATGACCCGCACCTTATCTTCTTTTTCTTCCGCCATAATGTCGCAATACAGGCATTTGTCTGTAGCCGTTTGGTGTTCTAAGGCTGCCTGTAGTTCTTTTTCCAGAGTTGGTGGAATAAAAGGGAATGCATAGATCTGCCCATGGGGATGACTTAAGGTAACCCCCACGGCATCACCTTTGTTCTCGAAGATAAATATATACTGTATACCTGGTTTTCGCCCCAGTTCGATGTAACGATCGGTCCACACCTCAATTAGGTTTCGAATATGTTCTTCGGACTCCTCCCCTAAGCTACTGTGATGATTTGAGGAATAAAGAACAACCTCGCAGATTCCTTCTGCAGGAGCCGTCTGGTAGAGGGCACTTCCTTCGACGCCTAGTGGCGGCGGCGGTTGGCTGAGGGAAGGGAACTTATTTTCAAAGACCACGATTTCGTAATCCTCCGCGGGAACCTCGGTAGGGAAGGCCCCAGGCAGGGTGGGACATAAGGGACAATACTCTGCAGGAGGTCTGTATGTACGATCTTGGCGGTGGGTGGCCACAATAACCCACTCTTTTAACTGTGGATTCCAACGTAGTTCAGACATCGTCTCACTCCTCACTCCTTACTTTTTTTGGGAAAGCTATAAAAGATGATGTAACGACCGTCGTCTTTAGACTTGACGTCTTTTTTCACAAGTACCACACCTCCATTTCCCCTATTCTACAAAAAATTAGTCGAACCTTTCAAGGGAATTGGCTTTGGAACGGGAAAATAGTATACATCAAAGAATACATACACGGAGGGAAATCAAATGCGTAAGATAGTTCACAGTGAAAAGGCTCCAGCAGCAGTTGGCCCCTATAACCAGGGGATTCGGGCAGGCAATCTGCTTTTCATTTCCGGCCAGCTCGGACTGAATATGGAAACCGGTGAAATTGCCTATGGCGATGTGGAAGCCCAGGCAAGGCAAGTTTTAAATAATCTCGAGACCATTGCCCAGGCAGGGGGAAGTAGCCTGGCCAATGCCCTTAAGGTTTCTGTCTACCTCACGGACATGGGCGATTTTGACAAGATGAATGCAGTCTACGCCAGCTTCTTCCCAGAAAATCCGCCCGCTCGAGTCTGTGTGGAAGTCAGCGCCCTACCTAAGGGTGTAGAAGTAGAGATGGATGTAATTTGTTTGTGTAACGACTAAGATAGTAACAAAGGGAGGATGCAGTATGCCCAAGTTAAGGGTGGGTGTTATTTATGGCGGCCGATCGGGGGAACACGAAGTATCTTTACTGTCAGCCCAATCGGTGATGGAGGCTTTAGATGGGGCCAAGTATACAATTATTCCCATCAAAATCGATCAAGATGGAAGCTGGCAAGGCCCCTCCATCCAGGCAGATCCTAAGGAGAATCCTGATTTAGATGTGGTCTTTCCTGTTCTTCACGGGACCTTTGGTGAAGACGGCACGATCCAAGGGCTCTTGGAATTAGCCAACCTTCCCTATGTTGGGGCCGGTGTAGCCGCTTCGGCAGCGGCCATGGACAAAGCCTTCATGAGGACACTCTTTACCCAGGCAGGATTGCCTCTCCTCCCTTGGGACAGCTTCCTTCATTATGAGTGGAAGGAAAACGCCCAAGTCATCAAGGAGCGCTTAGAATCTGCTTTAGGCTACCCCATGTTTGTAAAACCGGCCAACTTAGGGTCCAGTGTGGGAATTACGAAGGTAAAATCCCCCGCAGATCTGGGGCCCGCTGTGGAATTGGCTTTAGAATATGATCGCAAGTTGGTTGTAGAACAAGGTTTGATTGGAGCCAGAGAAGTTGAGTGCAGTGTCTTGGGGCATCACAAACCCCAGGTATCATTGGCGGGAGAAATTGTTCCAGCCCATGAATTCTATGATTACAAAGCCAAGTACCATAATGAAAAGTCTAGGTTGATTATTCCCGCTCCCCTTAATGACGAGCAGAGCCAGAAGATTAAGGACTACGCTATACGGGCTTTCCAGGCTGTGGACTGCTCGGGGATGGGCCGCGTTGACTTCTTTGTGGATCAACAGGGCGAAATTTTCGTCAATGAGATTAACACCATTCCGGGTTTTACCCAAATTTCCATGTACCCCAAACTGTGGGAACACTCTGGTCTGCCCTATCCTGCCCTCCTTGATCGCTTGATTGCGATCGCTTTGGAGAAGCATCGCGAACGGCAGGCCTTGCGTACCAGCATTTCTTAAGGTAGGTGATGAGCTAGCGCGATGATCATCCAGGATTTATGGAAATTCTACGGAGATGAACTCGTTTTTCAAAATGTCACCGCCAAAGTAGGCTTCACCGATCGCATCGGCCTTGTGGGTGCCAATGGGGTGGGAAAGACCACCCTTCTGAAAACTCTCGTAGGCGAACTTAGCCCAGAGCGGGGCCAGGTCATTTGCCCCGGAGGTTATACAACGGGCTCCTTGTGGCAGGCTCCACCCCAAAGCTCTCAAACAATGCAGAAGTATCTTGAGGAGCCCTTTGCCGAACAAATTGAGCTAGAAAGGGCTATGCGGGAATTAGAAGAGGAGATGGCCAGACTTGTTTCAGGTACAGACTTGGATCAGGCCATGAAGCGTTACGCTAGCCTACAGGATCGTTTTGAGCACGGCGGTGGTTATGACTATCTTGTACAAATGAACGCAGTCACCATGGGACTGGGTTTTACAGAGGCTGATCTAAGCCGTAGCCTTTATACCTTCAGTGGAGGCGAGCAAATGCGGGTGAGTCTGGCTCGCCTACTTTTGGCCCGTCCTTCCCTTTTGGTGTTGGACGAACCTACCAACCACTTGGACATCGAAGCCATCCGCTGGCTGGAGGACTTTTTGGCCTCCTATAGCGGCGCCCTCATTGTGGTGTCCCATGATCGTTACTTTTTGGACAAGGTTGCAACAAGTATTTGGGAGTTGCAGCAGTACAGGCTGTATCAATACAAAGGAAATTACTCTGCCTACATGCCCCAGCGTGAATTGGGGCAGGCCCAAATCGAAGAGAGTCTCGAGAGGCAGCAGCAAGAAAGGGCCCGCATGGAGCTTTTCATCCAGAAATTTAAGGCGGGAACCCGCTCCAGGCAGGCCAAGAGTATGGAGAAAAAGTTGGCCCGCCTACCCGATATCGAGCGGGTCTTAGACGATCCTACCATGGTCTTTCGCTTCGAGCCCAAGCGTCAGTCGGGGAATAATATCGTTTTCTTAGAGGACATCAGCAAAACCTACGGCGAAAACCTAGTATTGAAACCGCTCCAGGCCGAGGTGAAGAGGGGTCAGCGCATTGCCCTTTTGGGACCCAATGGCAGCGGGAAGAGTACGCTTCTAAAGATCTTAGGAGGGGAGCTGGACTTTGAAGGCGAACTACGGTGGGGAACAGGGGTTGATGTGGGCTACTTTTCGCAACACATATCCTTTGACCCTGAAAACACCGTCTTGGAGGAGCTTTACGATGAGCACCGCCTCGAACTCGGTGTTCTACGTTCGGTTTTGGCCCGCCTTTTGTTCCGGGGCGAAGATGTTTTCAAACAGACCTCTGTATTAAGCGGAGGAGAAAGAAATCGCCTAGCCCTGGCAAAACTACTTCTACATCGCCCTAATTTACTACTACTAGACGAACCCACCAATCACCTGGATATCTTCGCCAGAGAAGCTTTGGAAAAGGCCCTTGCTGAGTTTGGAGGTACCATTATCTTTGTTTCCCACGACCGTTACTTCATTGATAAGCTAGCTACCAAGGTGTGGTTTTTAGATGACGGATCCCTCCATGAGTTTGCAGGCGGTTTTGCAGAGTACGAGGAAACCCTCAAACAGGCTTACGCTACAAGAGCCGAAGTGGCTAAAGGAGCCCAAGGGGCTAAAGGAGCCCAAAGGGCTAAAGGAGCCCAAGGGGCTAAAGGAGCCCAAAGGGCTACAGTAAACTATAGAGAAAACCAAGGGCGTCCTGCCAAGAAGACTTCCCCCAACGCCCGCAGAAGGCTCGCGGAGGCCAGGTCTGAGTTGGAAGATGAAATTGTCCGCCTCGAAGAGCGCATGGAAGATCTGGAAATTACCTTGGCTTCGCCAGATCTCTATCAAGATGGAGAAAGTTTTGCCCTCACAGTCATTCGGGAATATCACGAGGTCAAGGACACATTACATGAAAAATACGCAGAGTGGGAACGTCTAGTGGACGAGCACTAAGGGAGGGTGATGATTATGTCTGGCGGAAAGAGTAAAGGTGTTCTCCTTCGTCCTGTGGAAGGCTTGCCCATCCAGGTTCCAAGGGAGATCCTCAAGTGCCAGGTTGATCTAGGCCCCACAGCCACATTAGTCTGGATCAACATTCTAGCCCTATCCCAACTAGGACGCCCCATGCAGATCAATTCTTTAGCCCGGCAAATGGGCTTGGAAAAACGAGAAGTCAGCCAGGCTCTAGCCTTTTTGGCCGACAGGGGCTGGATTAATGATGAAGGCCTAGAGATTCAGCTGACTGTTCCTCAGGGAGAGGAAAGTGGGCTATTAAATGGGACTACCGCACAAGCGGCCACCGCCGAGACTATCCCAGGCGCCGAAACAGATGCCTTCGAGTGGCTCGTGAGTTATGTCTCTGCGAGGGTGACCGTTCCTACCCTTGATGAAAAACGGAAGCTGCTCTATTGGATGCAGAGCAAAAATCTGACCCATGAAGTGATCGCTGTTGCCGTCGAAGAGATGTGCGCTTCCGCAGCCCATCCTAGTTTTCCCTACCTAGAGGGCATTTTGCGTAATTGGCATGGCGTGGGCATACGGACTTACAATGATCTTCTAGAGAATCCCTACTTAGCCAAAGTGCTGGGACCGATTACAAGCTGTAAGGAGCAGAATCCTGTAGAACAGCGCTGGAGGGAGATTTTCCCCGATGAATTCGATTGAACAACTAAGCTATGATGTACCCATGGATTTAAGCGCCGAGAGGCAAATCCTTGGTATCTTGATTAAACATCCCACCCAAGTGGACAGAGTGATCGATCGCCTGCGTCCTGCCCACTTTATTGACTCCGCCCATCGGCGGATCTACGAAATCATTCTCGACATTTACAATAAGCAGGGACGCATTTCTTACACCCAGATTTATAATCGTCTCCGAACGGACTCCATAACCGATGCACCGGCGGAACTCTTGATTCCCCTCACCGAGTCTTTTGTGGCCTTAAGTGAGCTTGATCCTAGTGTGGAAATTCTTCTCCATAAGGAAGGCGTTCGCAGGATCGCCCAGGCCTGTGATACCATTAAAGCCATGGTCCTCGATCCCAAAAACGAAGACTTAGAAGAGGTTCAGGCTAAAGCCCAGGAGCTCATGTTTGCGGCAAGCCAGAGTATTGATGCCGCGGGCGATGAAGTGAAGAATCTCTTGGAAGTTTTAAACAAGTGCTATATTAACCTGCTTAAGAGGAAAGAAGGCATCCTTGATGCCTATGGTCTCTCGGTACGCTATCCCTCCATTGATGGCATGACAACGGGCTTTAAGAAAAAGGACCTCATTATCTTGGCTGCCCGTCCGTCCATGGGTAAGACAGCTTTGGTCCTAAATATGGCCGCTAACGTGGCCAAACGGAACATTCCGGTCTTACTCTTTAGCTTAGAAATGGATGACGAGCAATTAGGGGACCGTATTGTCCTCAGCGAGCTTTTTGCCCATAAAGAAGGTGGCGAGCAGGCTGTAACCTCCGTTGAATATCAAACGAAACTCAGTGATGAACAGTTCTTAGTGACCCAAAAGGTATTCAATGAACTGTACCACCTACCTATTTCCATTGTGGATAAGCGGGGTCTCACCGTAGCTGAGATGCGGGCCAAGGCCAGGAAATTCAAGTCGGAACATCCCGATTTAGGTCTGATTGTCATCGACTATCTACAATTGATTAAGCCGCCTAACAATACCAATCGGAGCTGGACCTTAGTGGTGGGTGAAATGGTTCGAGAGCTGAGAGATCTAGCAGGGGAACTGGATGTTCCCATTATCTTGTTGTCGCAGCTTAACCGAAGTGTAGAAAGTAGAGACAACAAAAGGCCCATGATGTCGGACCTCCGGGACTCTGGAAATATTGAGGAATTTGCCGACGTGATCATCTTCCTCTATCGAGAGGATTATTACTATCCCGATAAGGCCAAAGCGGAAGGCACAGAAGGCCTCGTAGAGATCATCTTTGCCAAGCAGCGTAAGGGAAGCACTGGTACCGTCCAACTCCGCTTTATTAAGGAATACACCCGTTTTATTGAGGAATATACAAAGTAATAGGGGGTTACCATGGGCGATATGGATCGAACGAAGTTGATTTTTGTTGATACCTGCCGCAACCTGGTTGAACTGGGCGAATTATCTAAGGAAGAGTACTACGACATTTGTGATCTTCTAGACCGCCTAGAGGAATACGATAACGAAGAGTTTAAAGCAGAGTTAAGAAGAATCAGTAAGGGTCTTAGTGATCTGATTGGCTAGGGGGAAGCACATGTCCCACATAACGAATCCATCGTATGTCACCCGCATCATGAAAGAGCGTGGCTTTAGCACGAAAAAACGTTTTGGTCAGAACTTCCTGATTGATCAAAACATTGTGGAGAGAATTATCCAAACTGCCGATGTAAGAAGAGGCGAATGGGCTTTAGAGATTGGTCCCGGCCTAGGAGCCCTCACGGTACACCTAGGGGAACGGGCGGATCATGTGGTGGCCATGGAAATTGACACGGCTTTAGTGGCCATATTAAGAGAGACACTTGACAATCCCCAGACCACCATTTGGGAGGGGGATGCCCTTGATGCTAATTGGAAGGAGCTCCTGCAGAATGCTGGCTGGGAGGGTCAGCCTCTCAAGCTCGTAGCAAACCTCCCCTATTATCTCACCACACCCTTGATCATGAAGGCCCTCGAAAGTGATCTACCCTTTGCATCCATGGTGGTCATGGTGCAAAAAGAGGTGGCAACTCGTATGCTGGCCTCAGCGGGAAGCAAAGATTTCGGTGTACTTTCGTTGGCTGTCCAGTACTACGCCGAGGGACGCTTAGCCATGAATGTTCCTAGAACTGTGTTTATTCCGGCCCCTGCCGTGGATTCGGCGGTGGTGGAGCTAGGGCCCCGTACCCCAGAGGTGGATGCCCCGCGCGGAGAACTCTTTGCCGTGATTCGGGCAGGTTTTGGGCAAAGGCGCAAAACCGTGCGCAATGCCCTCAAGACCATAGTCGACGAGTGGGATTTAAGCCCCGAATTGCTGGACGAAGCCTTGAAGAAAGCAAACATCGAGCCCAACGTCAGGGCAGAGCGTTTGTCACTTGAGGACTTTAGTTCGCTAACGAAGGAGCTTCTGAAGGGAGTGTAAAGCAGAGTGGATTTCATTAGCCCTACCAAGGGCCCCCTTAGCTTTGATCAAGTGTTTGCAGAAATTCTGGCCTATGCCTCAGAGAATCCTGAGGACAAGTATAGCCTCATTGTTGGAACTGATTCACAGCTTAAGGACGAGACCTGCTTTGTCACGGCCCTTATTGTTCATCGCCATGGCAAAGGAGGACGATTTTTCTATACCAGGCGCTACGAGAGCTACACTCGCTCTTTGCGGCAGAGGATCTTTTATGAGGCCTCTTTGAGTTTGAGTGTAGCATCACGCTTAACAGAGAAGTTGGCCGATTCTGGCCAGGAGTTGAATTTGGAGATTCATTTGGATGTGGGAAGCAATGGCGCCACCAAGACACTGGTGAAGGAAGTGGTGGGCATGGTGAATGGATCTGGGTTTTTATGTAAAATCAAACCCGACTCCTATGGAGCTTCATCTGTGGCTGATCGCTATACGAAATAGTCAGCTTGCGCCAAGGCTTGCGCAAAAGGCCAAAAAGGCCAAAAAGACCAAAAGTTTCGTAAAAAAGGCATTTTCCTACTTGACACCGGCGGGGAGCATTGATAAACTAATAATTTAATTGACAAACAACCCATACCATGGTAGAATCAATTCGACAAAATGGTATAGAGGCGGTGACAAGATGGCCGTAGGAGTAAATAGCCTTCAGCAGATTAGGCTAGACTTGGAATCTTGTGTCGGCAAGCGAGTTAAACTGCGGGCAAATCGCGGGCGAAAGAAGATTGTTGAAGCCGAAGGAGTCATCGAAAGCACATATCCGAAGATTTTCGTGGTGAAGTTAGACGAATCCCATTCTCTAGAGCGTCTTTCTTACACATACGCAGATGTCCTCACCAGAACAGTAGAAGTAATGGTTGATGATTGTACCATTGGAGACACACCAGCAGCCATTAATTGATACATGTATGCGCCAAGAGGCGTAAGTAAGCACCGAAACGGTGCTTTTTTTTGTCCTCAAATCCCGAAGTAACGCATAAGAATGGGGGAAGGAGGCGGTACAATTGGCCCTTTTGCCAGGGAAAAAACTAGGATCCCGCACGCTGCGTTTTGGCCACAAGGGACCAGATGTGGCAGAGTTGCATGCCTTTTTGCGCCTCCAGGGCTATGACCTCGGCACAGAATGGGACTTTGGTTATTTGACCAAAGATGCGGTTAGGCGGTGGCAACGTGACCATGGACTTGTGGCCGATGGCATTGCCGGGAAGCGTTTTTTTGCTTTGGCCTTGAAAAAGAACGTGCCCATTCAGAGGAGAGTTCATGTGGTGGAGCCTGGGGAAACACTGGAGCAAATTGCCGATCTCTACGAGGTGGGGCCTGAAGCCTTCGTCGGCACCGGCCACAAGCGGACAGTCTATCCCGGTCAGCGCCTGATCTTTTTTGACCGGGAAATCTGGGGCATCTGCACAAGTACTCTAAGAGGAGATCTACCCCTAACCGGGGTCGTGTACCAGGGTCGTCCACTGGGCTCCCTGCAGGGACCTTGCGTAATTAGGCCAGATCTTGGCCATGATTCTGACGTGGTGAGAATCCATCACCATCTGCGCACCCCTTGGAAACGAAAACAGACAGCTCAGAGCTTCTTGGAATCCATAGAGGGCCAGGGTTGTCATGGTCTCTACCTTCCGTGGAGGGCGGTAGCGCCTTTGGACGGGAGGCGTTATCTCAAACTTCTAAAGCTACTTAGACGCAGACTCAAACCCCCTGCCATGCTGTGGGCAGAGCTCGGACCTGAGGTGCCCCATTGGAAGCTCTGGGGAGGCGTAGATTATTCCTATGTAAATCATCTCGTGGATCGGGTGGTCCTAGATGTGCCTCCCCCACTTAGGCCGGGACCCCTATTTGAACGCAGTCGCGGGGAAGAACTGGTGGATTGGCTCTTGCCCTCCATCCATTCCTGGAAAATTCTCCTCAAGGTTCCTGTCTATGCACTACAGTGGGAGTTTGGCCCAGGGGACATGGAGGAAGGGGGCACCCCAAGCCGTTTGCCTTACCAGACGGCCCTTTCGAAAGCGTTTCGCCACGGTGCCCGTCTCAGCCAGGACAAAGGGGGATTTTCGTACTACTCCTATAAACAACGGGGTACCGAATACCACATTCGCCTTCCCCACCATAGTCTCATGGCAGAGACTTCTGCTGTGGCTAATCGCCATAACCTAGCAGGGTTGATCCTTGATGAACTGGGGATGGAAGATCCCAGAATCTGGCAGACCCTCACCAGCCACTTTCGCCCCGCTTCTTTGAATATTTCTGATGAATAGACATGTTTTGCCGGCGCTCTTCATAGATATTAGGGAAATAGCAAACAAGTTTATGGCAAAAAGGGGGAGAGAGATGAGCCTAAGTGTGAAAGAAAGCCGCCTTGTTGCGGTAAATCGTGTGGGGGAAAATGCGCTTCAAACAGTCCTCCAGGGTAAGGTTGAATTGCCCAGCACCGCAGCTCCCGTAGAAAGAATCGTTTGGGTGAAGGGCACGCCGACTGTGCAGTCCATCACCGCAGACCAAGATCGTGTCTATGTCCAGGGAGCAATCGATCTAAGCATGGTCTATGTGCCTGAGACCTTAGAAGACGAGCAAGCGGGATTAAGGCGGGTGGAATGGCCTAGTGCCCTCCCCTTTGACACTCATGTAGAGGTAATTGGGGCGGAGCCGGAGATGATGGCTGAGGTAGAAATGAAGACCCTAGCTTGCGAATGGGATCTTGCTGGGGGACAATATTCACTGGATGTGGACCTCATGGTGGCGATACTGGCACGGGTGGAGCAGGTCCGGGAATATGTGGCCATCACTGACGTGAACATGGCGCAACCTGTCAAACTCACCACCGATGGAGTGATCTTACATCCACTACCATCCGCTCTGAAGCTCAAGGTCGACAAAGAAATTACTGGAATGTTGGAGTTTTCTGGGGAAGGGATAGCACATCTAGGATCCATCCTAGATGTGACAACAAAGATTCAGCTGCAGGAAACCGAGGTTAGCCAAGGTAAGCTGGTGACCAAGGGTGTAGCTAGTCTAAACGTGCTCTACGAAGGGGAAGATCTGACCGTAGAGCTACGGGACTTTCCACAAGCCCTCCCCTTTGAACTCGTCTTTGAAGACAAAGAGATCGAGGCAGGCATGACCCTCGAGCCCCGTCTTTACGGCCAGAGTGAGGCTTTTGTAGTGAATGACGGTCAAAGCGCCCGGGTTGAGATGCATCTTCAAGGCAACCTGCTCTTACGGGACCATCAACCCATACAAATCCTTACAGAAATTGGAGCCCCAGGCAATCAGGTGGAGGTGCGTAAAGAGCTTGTGGCCCTGGACAGCTTTGTAAGCAAGAAAGAGCAGCAGCAAGTGGTGCGGGGGCTCATTGAACTCGGTCCGTCCCTCCCACCCATGCGGGAACTTCTAGTCAGCACGGCTGTCGCCCATGTGACAGATTATGAAGTGGAAAATGATAAGCTCATTGTGGAAGGCGTTTTGGACGTGGAGCTGTTCTACTTAGCCCATTCCGAAGAGGATACCAAACCCTTATTTAGAGGGGTGTTCCCAGAGGTAATTCCATTCCAGCAAACACTGGCAGTTCCTGGCTTAGAGCTAGGTATGCAGCCTAGAATTCAGGTGGAAGTTCTGGCGGTGCAGCCAGATCTAATCAACAGAGAAACACTTGAAGCAGCTCTCACACTGCGTTTTACTGTTGATGTTGTGGAATACTTAGAGGTGGAAGTGGTCGTTGAAGCAGTGGAAGTGGACCCCATGGAGGAAGATCCTCCCACCCTAACCTACATCTTCGTACAGAGCGGCGATACCATTTGGAAGTTATCACGTAAGTACCATACAACCGAAGGGGCCATCATAGATGCCAATCCCAGCCTTCAGGATGACCCTTTGACGCTGAAAGTCGGTCAGAGTCTGTACATTCCACGCAAATAAGGCTTCTTTGATGCTAGTGCCCTTTGCCACCTTTGGCAAAGGGCTCTTTGCGATCAGAAATTGGACGCCCATCTTGGACGCCCATCTTGGGCACAATACACCTGGACCAAATGGAAAAGGGGTAGATGAGATGCTTGCGCTTTTCTTGGCAGCTTTATCCGGAATGTTCATGGCTTTACAGGGTTCTCTAAACACTGCGTTGGCGAAAGTGGTAGGTTTATTGGAGGGGACGTTCATTGTACATGTGGTGGGTTCTGTTTTGAGCTTGGGGCTCCTTTTGGTAGGACTAGGCATGGGGAGCTTGGGCCATGCAGCGAAAGCACCCTGGTATACCTACTTAGGCGGGATCCTCAGTGTTGGTATTATTTACCTGGTGGTGGCAGCCATTTCTAAGGTAGGGGTTGCCTCTGCTACTACCGCCATTATTCTAGGGCAGGTCTTCACCGCAGCTTTAGTTGATCACTTAGGCTGGTTTGGCCTAGAACCCGTTCCCTTTAGCCTTTGGAAGGGTTTGGGTATTCTCCTTATGGCCGGTGGCGCCTGGTTACTTTTGTCCCGCTGAATACAGAAGGAATTTTCCTTTACGTGCGGAAATAAAGGTACGATGGGAGGAGTGCTTCGTGATAACTGTTATGGACAAGATCACTCTGAAGGCCTACGCCAAGGTGAACCTAACCTTAGATGTGGTAGGGCGCAGGGCTGACGGTTATCACCTCTTGAAAAGTGTAATGCAGTCCATTTCACTATCTGACACCATTACTCTCCAAAAAAAGGCCCAGCAGGGTATTTCCATCGAAAGTGATCACCCCCTGGTACCTAACGACGAGACGAATATTTGCTGGCGTGCTGCAAAGGCCTTTTGGACCCACACCGGCTTGCCAGGTAGGACTAGTGTGGCCATCTCCTTGACAAAGGCCATCCCTGTGGGTGCTGGCTTAGGCGGCGGAAGTGCCGATGCTGCAGCCGTTCTTTATGGATTGAATAAGCTGTATAAAACGGAGTTAGCTTTAGGTGAATTGCAGAAGATCGGGTTGACCATTGGCGCCGATGTTCCTTTTTGCCTGCAAGGAGGTACTTGCCTCGTAGAGGGCATTGGGGAGAGGGTGACTTCTGTGCGGCCCTTCCCAAAGGTGGCCCTGGTCCTTGTTAAGCCGGAGGCTTCGGTCTCAACGGCTAAAATCTATAGTAAGCTAGAGCCCTATGCCCATGGTGGTGACTCCACAGACCGTTTGCTGGAGTTTCTGCATGGCGGGAGTCTAGCCTGGGATCATATTCTTGAAAATGCCTTAGAATCGGTTACCGCCGATTTAGTGCCCGAAGTGGGTCTGTGGAAAAAGAGGCTCTTGGATCATGGAGCGGTTTTTAGCCTGATGAGCGGGAGTGGACCGACTGTTTTTGGCCTTTTTACAAGCCTTATCCAGGCTCAAGATTTTCAGGACCGCTATAGGGAGGAAGGGCAGGTCTTTGTGGTTAGCTTAATGGATAAAGGTGTAGATGTGTCCGAGATGAACGGAGGAGACCAACAGTGATGAAAGTGGATGCCGTAGTATTAGCGGGAGCCCCGAATACTGGCCAGCTTCAAGAGGTCCGTTCGGAAAAGTGGGAGGCGGAAATTCCCATTCACGGCAAGCCCATGGTGAATTACGTGATTGAGGCGTTACTAAGTTCATCTCACATTGCAGATGTAGTTGTGGTGGCGCCACCGGAGATCAAAGAGGCGCTGTCGCCCCAGGCCAGATGGGTGGAGGCTGGGGGTAGTCTCACCGAGAATATTTTCCGCGCCATGGACGTTTTAGAAAAGAAGAATGAAGTCCTCTTTGTTACATCTGATGTCCCCTTTCTTCATGCCGAAGCCATCGATGATTTTATCCATCGTTGCCAGGAGCTTAAGGGTGAGATCTTTTATCCTCTGATCTCCCGGGAAGCCAATGAGCAACACTACCCTGAGACAATTCGCACGTATTTTACCCTCAAAGAAGGGGAGTTTACCGGGGGCAATATTTTGCTGGCCAATCCCCAGGCTGTGATGAACTCACGCTGGGTGATGGATCAAGTGATCGCCAGGCGTAAGAAACCCTGGAAGATCATTCGGATGCTCGGTTTTTTCTTCATCCTCAAATTCTGTACAAAACAGCTCACCCTGCGTGAATTGGAGCAGAGGGCCAGTGACATTTTGGGCCATAGTGGTGTATTCATCATTTCGCCCTATCCAGAGCTGAGTACAGACGTGGACAAACCAAGCGATCTTGAATTGGCAGAAAAGATTATTGCCGCCGTGCAAGACAAGGAGGCCTAGCATGAGGCGAGCACACCGCATTGCGGCCATTACGAAAACCTTAGTGGAAAGACCTCATCATGTTTTTGCCGTGGGGGAATTTGCCGATCTTTTTGGAGTGGCTCGTTCCACCCTATCGGAAGATCTGGCCATTATTCGCGCCACCTTTGAGACCTTACATATGGGAAAAGTAGAGACCATCTCCGGAGCAGTAGGAGGAGTGCGCTATCTTCCCCTCTTAACGAGGGAACACATTCTTTCCCACATAGAAGATATTTGCTCCCGCCTTCGGGAGCCCCAGCGCATCTTACCTGGAGGCTTTGTCTATATTGATGATCTAATTTCTTCTCCCGAGATATTGCCAACAGTAGGTTCGATCTTCGCTACAGAATTTGGCGATCATGCCCCTGAGTATGTGGTTACCGTTGAGACCGCGGGTATTCCCGTCGCTTTGCAGGTAGCCCACGCACTAGATGTACCCCTGGTTGTGGTGCGCAGACAAAGTCGTCTCACTGAAGGCCCGGTTTTGACCATGAACTTCTTGTCCGGTTCCACTCGGCAGGTGGAAACCATGGCCCTCTCCAGACGGGCTTTGCCCCGGGGCCGTAAGGTACTCTTAATCGATGACTTTATGAAGGCTGGAGGCACACTCCGGGGTCTTACGGACCTTATGGGAGAGTTTGAGTGCACGGTGGTGGGCAAGGGTGTACTCATCGAGACGGGCTGGCCTGAAGAAAAGCTTATAGACGATCATCTTTCTTTGATTTACTTGCATGAAGTCGATGTAAAGGAGCAGAAAGTGGTGGTTCGACCGGCTGATTGGATTTCTCTCTAGACGGTGTGCCGCCTGTGGCACCTTTGCACTTCACTGAGGCACTTTGGCTCCGCCGCCGTGGGCGGGGTTTTTTCTTGCGAGATGGAGGTGAGAGCGATAAAAGAAGATTACGGCCTTCGCACGGAGCAAAGAGTCCTGGACGAACTCTCAAGGCGCAAGCTTCCCTGTGAGCCCCGTGTGCATATAGGAGATCTTGAGGTCGATATCTTGGTGGGTGAGCGCATCTGTGTGGAGGTCGATGGGTATTACCACGCCCTCAAAGAAAAAGTGTCCAAGGATGCCACCAAGGAGAAGCATCTTGAATCCTTAGGTTATGTTGTTTTGCGCATCAACGCGGCAGATGCCAAGAACCGCCGCCGACTCCGGGAGTTCGCATCGTCTGTGGTAAAGGTATATGACGAGGAGAGGAACCGCGAGTCCCAGAGAGAGAAGGCCTTAACCAGGGGGATCCCCCAGGAAGAACTCCAGCAGCTGAAAGTCAAGCTGGAAAAAGAAAGAGAAAAAGAAAAGCAAGCTGAAGAACAAGCTGAAAAACAAGAGTCCATCAGGGCCAAGAAACTCACGGATGAAGAACTCTTTTTACAAGCCATAGAGGATCTTTCAAAACGAGGAAGGAAGTAAACTAGTCTTCTCGAAGTGCTTAGTGACGTGAAGGAGGAAGAACGATGGAACAAGCAGCGGCCATGATCCTAGCTGCGGGCCAAGGCTCTCGCATGCAGTCAAAGAAGGCCAAAGTCCTGCATGAGCTGGCAGGCTTAGAGATGGTAAATCATACAGTGCGCAGTGTACGACTGGCGTCCTTTGCTCCGATCATTGTAGTTGTTGGTTACCAAGCTGACAGAGTTAAGGCCGTCCTAGATGGTGTGTCGTTGGCGGAACAAAAGGAACAGCTTGGAACGGGTCATGCCGTTGATCAGTGCCGGACGCTCTTAGAGGATTTTGACGGACCGGTTCTGGTGACCTATGGTGATACGCCTCTCTTTCGCAGTGCGACGTTCCATAATCTCTTGGAATACCATAACCAAAGTAAGGCTGCTGCAACGATTTTGACAGCCGTATTTGCTGATCCTACAGGCTATGGCCGGGTTGTCAGGGCCAAGGGTGGCGAGGTCCTTGGCGTTGTGGAACATAAAGATGCCAATGACCAAGAGCGACAGATCAAGGAGATTAATACCGGTACCTATTGTTTCGACAGTAAGCTACTTTTTCATTACTTAACCCAAATTACACCCGCAAACGCGCAGGCTGAGTATTATTTGCCGGATGTGCTACCCTTGATGATCAAGGGCGGCCACAAGATTGACGGGTTTGTCTTAGAGGATGCCACAGAAAGCATGGGTATTAATGATCGTATCCAGCTTGCGGAGGCGGAGGCCATTTTGCGGGACCGCATTTGCAACTATTGGCAAAGGACGGGCGTAACCATTATGGATCCCAAATCTACTTGGATCGAATGGGATTGTCAAATTGGCCAGGATACTGTGATTTACCCGGGGAGCTTCATTCAAAAGGGGACCACAATCGGACAAGACTGCAAAATTGGTCCCAATTGCCGCTTAGTGGAAGCACAAATTGCTGATGGCGTCATACTAGAAAACACAATTGTTGCAGGCAGGGTGGTGGGCAAGGGAGAAAAAATTGCACCTTTTTCGTTGATGACCAAGTAAAATGGAGGGTACAGAGCCAACATGAGACAGGCTAGTAAGAGATTGAAGGTGTTTTCGGGGAATGCTAATAGGGAGTTAGCTCTCGATATCTGTCGATACCTAGGTTTAGAACTGGGATTATCTGAGTTATATCGCTTTAAAGACGGCGAAATACGCTGTAGGATCGGGGAGACGGTGCGCGGATCCGAAGTCTATATTATACAGCCGTTGAATTACCCTTCCGCAGAGCATATCATGGAGCTCTTAATTATGATTGATGCCATGAAGAGGGCATCGGCTAAAGTGGTTTGTGCTGTTATTCCTTACTATGCGTATGCTCGTCAAGACCGCAAAGCCCAACCGCGGGATCCGATTTCAGCCAAGCTCTTGGCTAATGTCCTTACCGCAGCAGGGGCTGATCGGGTAGTAACCTTAGATTTACATGCAGGACAAATTCAGGGATTTTTTGATATTCCTGTGGACAATCTAAAAGGTATACCCATCATTGCCGAGTACTTGATACAAAAGAAGCTAAAAGATGTTATTGTAGTCTCTCCTGATGTGGGCGGCGTGGTTCGCTCTAGGGAACTTGCCGATCGTCTCCATTGCGGGCTGGCCATTGTAGATAAGCGTCGTCCGGAGCCCAACATGGCCCAAGTGATGAATCTTATTGGCGATGTAGAGGGCAAGACGGCAGTTCTCATTGATGACATGATCGACACAGGCGGAACCATTGTAAATGCGGGCAATGCCCTTTTAGATAAGGGAGCGAGGGCTGTTTATGCCTGCTGTACCCATGCCGTTTTCTCAGACCCAGCTGTAGACATTATGCAGAATAGTCCTCTGAAAGAAGTGATTGTGACAGACAGTATTCATTTGCCTGTGGAGAAGCAAATTCCGAAGGTCACAGTCCTTTCCGTAGCTCCCCTCTTGGCCGAGGCGATTCGGAGGATCTTCGAAGAAATACCCGTAAGCATGTTGTTTGACTAAACCTTGCAAGAATGGTATTATAAGTCGGATGGAAAGGAGGCAGCGAAAAAATGGCAAATTACCAGCTATCCGTGGAAGAGAGAACCCAAACCGGTAAATCCTATGCTCGGAAACTCAGAGCGAATGGAAAGATTCCTGCAGTTATATATGGCTCCGGGAAAGAGTCCGCAAGTGTTGAAGTGGGCATTCGCGACGTAGAGAAGGCACTGGCTGCCCATGGCAGTCTCATTGACTTAAACCTTAAGGGAGCGAGCAGGACTGTCTTAGTGAAAGACATGCATCGCGATCCGGTGCGGGGTACATTGCAACATGTAGACTTCCATGAAATTGATCTGACCAAGAAGTTAGAAATCACTGTACCCATTCGGGTGGTGGGTGAAGATCGGCGTCCTAATGACGGTGGTGTTGTTCAAATTCTACTTTGGGAAGTCGAGGTACTCTGCTTACCGACAGACATTCCTGAGTCCATCACGGTTGATGTGAGCGAAGTCGAATTAGAGAACACGATCAACGTTGGGCAATTGGATCTACCCTCCGGTGTGGAAGTGCTCGTAGATGCTGACGAAGCTGTTTTGAAAGTTGGTATTCCAGCTGAAGTGGATCTCGGTGAAGAAGACGTTGATGAGCTTGCTGACGGCGAAGAAGCTGAAGCAGACGCAGAGCCAGAAGCTGTTGAGGAAGAAGCCGAATAACCATCGGATGGAACTAGGTACGCACAGTGCGCTATGTCACTGTGCGTTTCTTCTGATCCCGTGCTGAATGCTTCGCATTCAGCAGCATTCAGCAGTAGGAGGGAGGTTAGTGTTACCGTTGAGAGTCATAGTGGGCCTTGGAAATCCAGGACTACGCTACGCCCAGACGCGGCATAATCTAGGTTTTTGGGTCATCGACCGCCTCAGTGAGAGGCTGGGGATTTCCCTGACGAAGCATAAGTTCGGGGCCAAATATGGCGCGGCTCTTTTTCGTAGCCAGCGCATTATGCTAGTAAAACCCCAGAGCTTTATGAATCGAAGCGGGCGGTCGGTAGCGGATGTAATGAACTTTTATCAATTAGATCTCGACAATCTCTTGGTCGTCTACGATGATATGGACTTGGCTCCAGGCTCCCTCAGGGTGAAGGGTTCGGGTAGTGCAGGCGGTCATAAGGGAATGGGCGATATTATTCAGCATCTAGGGAGTGACAACTTTCCTCGTCTGCGTGTAGGCGTGGGTCAGCCTCCTCCCTTTGTGAGCGCGGCTGATTATGTATTGCAGGGAATAGATGCCGCCGAAACAAAAATACTAGAAGAGGCAGCAACAAGGGCCGCCCAGGCCGCGGAGATGTGGCTGCAAGAAGACATACTCTCTGTGATGAATCTTTACAACCGAAAACAAACGAAGATGGAGACCTGACCGGAAGGGGGAATGTATATTGTCTCTACAAGGTCTAGTAGACTTGATGCGTCAGAGTAAGGAAGTGGGACACGCAGCCAAACAGGGCCAGCTCATCACCGGTCTCTCGGGAGGACAGCGCTCGGTATTCTTGAGCACCATCTACGACCCTGACAAAGTGATGCTGGTGGTGACAGCAAGCCAAGTGCAGGCAGAACGACTCGCAGCAGACTTTGCTGGCTTGCTTCCAGAGGCAAAGATCCTCGTCTGGGAAGGCAACGAGCTCATGCCCCACGAAGAAGCGCCCACAGCCTTAGATTTGCGATGGAGTAGGCTAGAGGTCCTGCAGGACGGATACAGAGTTGGAACAATTATTCTGGCACCGGTGACGGGCTTGTTAGAAGGCCTGCTTGCTCCAGAACGTCTTAGAAATTCAGAATTTTCTATTAACCTGGACTCTCGGCTAAACCTTGACGAAGTGGCAGCCTCTCTCGTCGCCTTAGGCTATGAGCGTGTGCCCTTAGTAGAGAATTTTGGTCAATTTAGTATAAGGGGTGGGATTCTAGATGTGGCCCCCTCCTATAATCGCCAGCCTGTGCGCATCGAGCTCTTTGGCGACGAAGTTGATTCTATGCGCATCTTTGACTTCACCACGCAAAAATCTTTGGAGAACATCCAAGAGGTTACGATTAAAGCTGCTCGGGAGACCCTTTATGATCCAAACAACCTAGAGCAGATCAAAGACTCTATTTGGCGAGAAGTGCAAATCCAGAGTGAACGCCTTTATAAACTGAACCTGGCCCAGGAAGCCGATGACCTTCTGGCACAAGGAGCGCGCCATTTAGAAGCCTTTGACCAACAGGGATATTTTCCCGGCATGGATCAATACAAAGGATTTTTTGGAGATATCGTCACCCTCCTAGATTACTTTCCCAAAGATACCGTCGTTGTCCTTGATGAACCTGTCCGCCTTAAAGAAGCAGCCGCCAACAGCTCCATGGAAATTGGCGAGAATTTTGGGCAACTTCTCAAGCGCGGGCGGATTCTTAGTAGTCTAAGTAAACTCTACTGGGATTGGAACGAGCTCTTCTCAAAATTTCAAGACTATGATCCCCTGTACATCTCTGTCCTAGGCAAGAGGGTGGCAGGAATGGAGGCTTTAAGCACAACCTCTGTGAACCTCCGCATGCCTGAACATTTTGGAGGTAGTATTGAGCGGATGCTGCGACGTGTCAAACAGCTCCGCAAAGAGCATTACCGCATCTTGATGTTGGTGTCCTCCAAAGACCGTGGACAGCGCCTCTTAGAACTTCTCCATGATGATGGTGTTCCGGCCGTCTATGTCGATGAGCTAAAGAAGGAACTCCAAATTGGCAGTTGCGTGATTACCACAGGTAGCCTAGAGACCGGATTTGAGTTTTCAAGCTTCAAAATGGCGGTTTTCACCGAGCTTGAGCTCTATGGGCGCCAAAAGACGAAGCCTAGACCCACTAAGGTCGAAGAGGGCTTACGCCTCACCCCCCAAGAGTTAAGGATTGGGGATTATGTGGTCCACATCAATCACGGTATTGGTCGATATTTGGGTATCGAGGTTCTCCAGGTGGACAATCGGTCCAAGGACTATTTATATATTCGTTATGCAGGGGAAGACAGGCTTTATGTACCCACCGACCAGATTCACCTTCTGCAACGCTACGTTGGCATGGAGGAAGGTGCCCCTCGCCTTTCTAAGCTCGGAGGAAACGAATGGGCCCGGGTTAAAAAGCGCGCCAAGGAATCGGTTCAAGAAATGGCGGAAGGTCTGATCAAACTCTATGCTGAGCGGGAGGCTGTCAGCGGATTTGCTTTCCCAGAAGATACTCCCTGGCAAAGAGATCTGGAAAACTCTTTCCCCTATCAAGAAACCCCCGATCAAATCCAGGCCATTGCTGCGGTGAAAAAAGACATGGAAAGACCACGCCCCATGGATAGGCTCCTCTGCGGCGACGTGGGCTATGGCAAGACAGAAGTTGCTATTAGGGCTGCCTTTAAGGCGGTGGCAAGTAGTAAGCAGGTGGCGGTCTTGGTACCCACCACAATTTTAGCCCAGCAGCATCACCGCACCTTTGAAGAGCGCTTTGAGGGTTTTCCCATTAATATTGCTGTGGCCAGCCGTTTTCAGTCCCAGGCAGAGGTCTCAAGGACCTTGAAGGGGGTGAAAAAGGGTACGGTTGATGTGATCATAGGTACCCACCGCCTTCTTTCGAAGGATGTGACCTTTAAGGCCTTAGGTTTAGTGATTGTCGACGAGGAGCAACGCTTTGGGGTGGCTCAAAAAGAAAGGCTCAAGGAACTGAGTACCAATGTGGATGTGTTGACCCTGTCGGCAACTCCCATCCCCCGGACGTTACACATGGCTATGGTTGGCGTGAGGGACATGAGTGTCATTGAAACGCCTCCAGAGGATCGCTATCCCATCCGTACCTATGTGGTGGAATATGATGAGCAGCTCATTCGCCAAGCCATTTTACGTGAATTGGCCAGGCAAGGCCAGGTGTACTTTGTCCACAACCGGGTCCAGTCTATTGATTATGTCTATAGTGAACTTTCAAAGCTCGTTCCCGAGGCCAGAATTGCCATCGCCCACGGGCAAATGGATGAGTCTGTCCTCGAGAGGGTGATGCTGGACTTTTATCATGGTGAGTTTGACATTCTCCTTTGCACCACCATTATTGAAACCGGCATGGATATTGGCAATGTCAACACCTTGATCATTGATAATGCCGACTACTTAGGGCTGGCACAACTCTATCAGCTGCGGGGACGGGTAGGGCGCACCAATCGCGTCGCCTACGCCTACTTCACCCATCGTAAAGATAAAGTCCTTTCCGAAGACGCGGAAAAGCGCCTGGGTGCCATTAAGGAGTTTACCGAACTTGGTTCAGGTATCAAGATTGCCATGCGGGATCTGGAAATACGCGGCGCAGGAAATCTCCTAGGACCGGAGCAGCATGGCTTCATTGCCTCTGTAGGTTTTGAGCTCTACTGTAAGCTTCTCGAGGAGGCCATCTCCGAGCTAAAAGGTACGGATGAAGAGAAGCCGTCCCTGCCCGATCCTGTCTTGGATTTGCAGGTGGATGCCTATATCGATGACAGTTACGTTTCGGATCCAGCTCAAAAAGTGGGGCTCTATCAGAAAATTATTTCCTTAGATACTCTGGAAGACTGTGATGACTTAGAGGAGGAAATCCAGGATCGCTTTGGCGATTTGCCCGATGCGGTGCGAAATCTCTTGCAGATTGCTAGAATCAAGATCCTAGCCCGCTTAGTGGGGATTGGTAGTATTTCTGTGCGGGCCACGAAGTTTCAGTTGAAATTCCTAGAAGGGCTCGCCATCGATGCGAATAAATATGCCGCCCTCCACACCAAATATCGAGGGAGAATCTCCTATCGCCATGGGCGCGTTGGCCAGTTGCTGGTGGAAAAGGATAAAGAGGACGGGCGGGCCTTAGCGTTTCTAGCTGAGGTATTGTCTGCTTGCGCCAGTGAATAAAAGTGGTAGCCTGCGCTAATACTAACCCCAAGCTAACTCTAGAAAAGGGGTGTGACATTGAAAGCAACTGGAATAGTTCGACGCATTGACGATCTGGGACGTGTAGTCATCCCCAAAGAAATTCGCCGCACGTTGCGCATCCGCGAAGGAGATCCCCTGGAGATTTTTGTTGATCGAGATGGGGAAGTAATTTTAAAGAAGTATTCGCCCATAGGAGAACTGGGGGATTTTGCTCAGGAGTATTCTGATTCTTTGTATGAGACTACAGGTCATGTGGCCATAATTACAGACCGGGATGCAGTGGTGGCAATTTCTGGTGCTCCCAAGAAGCAATGGATGGATAAGGCCATTGTAGCCGTGGTAGAGGAGGCTATGGAATCAAGGCGCAGTATAACCACAAGAAAGGGAGAACGTTCCGATGACGAAGAATGGGATTTTGCCATGCAGGTGATAGCCCCGATCATCTCGGAAGGGGACCCCATTGGAACCGTGATTCTTGGTACCGGTGAGACGAATCGCCAGTTAGGTGAATTGGAACTAAAACTTTGTGAAACGGCAGCCGGTTTTTTGGCCAAACAAATGGAGCAATAAAAGTAGCCATAACAGAAACAGACGGTAGAAAAACTCTTGGACTCCTCATAACCTGTATCGTCCCTGCGTAAGCATTAATAGCGAAGGGAAGGCGTGGGATATGACAAAGGAGTCTTTTTTACGTGGTGCGGTTATTTTGACCCTGGCCAGTTTGGCCAGTAGGGTCATTGGTCTTGTCTACATGGTTGTTCTGCCCCGCTTGATTTATGATGATGGGATGGGTCTGTACCAACTTGTGAAGCCCATCCACTATTTTGCCGCGGTCTTGGCCATTGCAGGGATGCCGGTGGCTATCTCCAAGCTCACGGCAGAAAAAATGGCCCTGCGATCGAAGCAGGACGTAAAAAGGGTATTTCGGGTCGGAACAGTGGTGATGATGGGTACAGGGGGACTTGTGGCCTTAGTACTCCTTGCGGGTGCAGATTGGTTTGCCATCAATTTTGCTAAAGACGTAGGGGTAACGAAGACCCTAGCCTTGCTTGGACCCGCATGCTTTTTTCTGGCCTTAAGTGCAGCTTTTCGCGGATTTTTTCAGGGTCTGCAGTGTATGACCCCAACAGCCATATCTCAAGTGGCTGATCAGGTAGTCCGGGTGACGGTTACAGTTCTCGCCGCGATCTGGCTTCGCCCCCGGGGAGTGGAGACGGCGGTGACCGGTATTGCCTGGGGATTTATTGCCGGGGAATTTGCAGGTTGGCTGGTTTTGGCCGCCTACTATGCACTGAGGCATGACACACTTTTGGAGATCCGTTCTCCAAGCTGTGATCTGGGGAGCCCCGAACCGCTTCTGAAAATCGCAAAGAGGTTGATGGCTCTCTCCTTTCCCGCAGTGGTGGCCACCATTCTCTGGCCCATCATGCAATTGGCCGATAGCTTACTGATACCCATGCGCATGCAAATGGCGGGCTTCTCTCCTGCGATCATTAGGGAAGGTCTAGGTCATCTCGGAATGGCACTAACGTTAGCCCAGTTTCCCAATGTTGTCACGGTGGCCCTGGCCACAAGCTTAGTGCCTGCTATTTCTGAGGCCTGGGCCTTGCAGAGCAAAAAACTGGTCAGGCATCGTTCTCAAGAAGCTCTACGCATTGCACTAATTTTCGGAATCCCTTCCTGTGCCGCCCTTTTCGTTCTGGGAGAACCCTTAAGCCAGCTGCTCTTTGGTTACGGCCAGGTGGTGGCACCCCTTCGAATCTTATGCTTTGGAGCCATTTCTCTAGGTTTGATTCAGGCCAGCACAGGCATTTTACAGGGTCTAGGGGATATGCTGATTCCCGTTAGAAACTTGGCTTTCGGCGTGGTGGTCAAATTCGCCCTCAACTATTTTTTGCTGGCCCATCCCGATTTCGGGATGTTGGGAGCCGCCTGGGGAACAACCGTTGGCTGGGCGGTAATCGCCGTGCTCAACTTTCTCTCCGTCGTTCATAGGGTGGGCAAGGCCATCAGTCTGCGCCACTCTCTTTTATATCCAGGTGTTGCCACGGTGTTTTCCTCTTTGTGGATGTACCTTTGCCAGGACACTCTCATCTACTTTGTACCAAATAGTGCGGCAAGTTCTTTTGCCCTCTTGAGCGGTCTAATCCTCTATTTTCTCTTACTGATGATTACCGGAAGCTTAACGGAGCGGGATGTGCACCTGCTTCCCGTCATCGGTAAACCCTTAGCAAACTCCCTTTACACCTGGGGATTTTTACGCAGGTGATCTTTGGCCCGATCCCAGAGCAAATTGAGTTGATCCAAGCTGAGATCCTTCAAGTCTACACCCTCTTCTTTTGCGTAGGCTTCTACGAGGTGAAAACGTTCGGTAAATTTGGCGGTAGCTTGCTTTAGAGCAAACTCTGGATCCACATGAATAAAGCGGGACAAGTTCACCGTGGCAAAGAGAAGATCGCCAAGTTCATCTTCGAGCTCGTCTTGTACACCTGTTTCCATGGCCTTCTCCAATTCGGCCAGCTCCTCATGGATTTTTTCCACCACATCGGGAGTCTCTTCCCAATCAAAGCCCACCTTGGCAGCTTTTTTCTGGGTTTTCTCAGCCCGCATGAGAGCTGGAAAAACACTAGGGACCCCATCTAGGGCCGAAACTCTCTCCGCGGAGGCTTTCTCCGTCTTCTTGACGGCATCCCAGGTTTTCATAACTTGTTCTGGGGTCTGGACGGAAGCCCCCCCAAAAACATGAGGATGGCGGCGCATAAGCTTCTCCCTCAAGTTTGTGATCACATCGTCTATGGAAAAATGTCCGTGCTCCCTGGCGATTTCCGCATGGAGGAGCACTTGCAAGAGTACATCACCAAGTTCATCCTTCATAGAGTCTGGGTCTTTAAGGTCGATGGCTTCAAAAAGCTCGTAGGTTTCTTCTAGCAAGAAGCGTTTCAGGCTCTCGTGGGTTTGTTCTCTATCCCAGGGACAACCCTCAGGTGAACGTAGTTTGTTGACAACTTGTACTAGGGTGGGCCAGGTCATGGATGTCTCCTTTCAATTGAAGGAAAAATAGAAAAGCCCCCTACGGTTAGGGGGCGTCTCAATCAAACACCGATGAATGCGAGCACTCACGATGAGTGCTTTGCATTCATCATTACTTAGGAGCTACGACTTCCCGGAGGGACTTGCCTGGTTTAAAGGCAGGAACCTTTGTGGCAGGAATCGTAATAGGTTTTCCGGTGGAAGGATTGATGCCCTGGCGCTCTTGACGAGGTCTTACTTCAAAGGTGCCAAATCCTACGATAGTCACTTTCTCCTCTTTGGCCAGTGAATCGGAAATGGATGCAAATACTGCTTCTACCGCTTCGCCTGCTGCCTTTTTAGTCATACCTGCTTTGTCAGCAACACTAGCAATCAATTCAGCTTTGTTCACAAATAAACCTCCTTTAAGGTGGAAATATACCCAGTAATTCTAGGATTATTCGAGTTCTCCTGCTAACAGTGGTAATATTTTCCCCCAAAACTTTGATAATACCCGCCTTTCAGGCGGTTTTTGATCACTTTTTTGGTGAAACTACTAACACCAAAGGAGGTTTCCTATGAACTTCAAGAAGAACCAAGGCATTGTGCTGGGATTAGTGTTAGTGGTGATTGCCAGTGTTACGCTCTTGATAAGCTGGTCTGGAGATGACCGAAATATTGTACGGGAATTACAAGAGGAACCGATGCTTTCTGTCTTCGTGAATGAAACGGGCCAAATACACGAAATGATGCTAGAGGAGTATCTAGCGGGGGTGGTGGCGGGAGAGATGTTTCCCGATTGGC
>ENA-UOOH01000361-UOOH01000361.1-fermentation-metagenome-genome-assembly--contig:-NODE-361-length-53985-cov-5.593213_pt1 | contig 53985 bp, 45 predicted proteins | sample MGYA00245778_ERZ724025 | MGnify/ENA primary metagenome ERZ724025 (study PRJEB28704, sample SAMN03018313) | fermentation metagenome | biome: anthropogenic terrestrial biome; feature: soil; material... | reverse complement strand
ATTTATAAAATTACCGCTAATTCACATTGCGAGGGGTAAGGAGTTCTGAAATTAATTGTTTAACTTTTTTTGTTAATCATTAAACATCATATATCTATTTATGTTCATTTGCTAAAAGAACCTCGTGCAAAAAACATCACTACCTGATAAAACAATGACAAAAACGTCACTTGTTTGTGGTTTCCTGATATAAAATTAAATAGACATATGATTCTACATATTCTCGGTCAATCTCTTTACCACGCGCATTTCGCTAAAAAACTCCCTTAGAAATACCCTGAACACGGTATATGAAGGTACGGCAAGTATCATCCCTACAACACCAAACACGCTACCGCCCATGATGATTACAAGAAAAATTTCAATGGGATGTGCTCGTACGCTGGTGGAGTATATGATGGGTTGAAGCAAAATGTTATCGATTAGATTCGATACTGCAAAAACGCCGGCAATGGTCAGACTAATGGGCAGAATATCGCCATATACTCCAAGCGACAAGCTGCCGATAATTCCAATCAGAATGCCGATTGAACCTCCGATGATGGGGCCCAGGTAAGGGATAATATTAAAGAGACCTCCGATAAATCCGATCAGCAGTGCATTTTCAACACCAAACAAGGAGAGGCCTATGGTAAGAAGTGTGATCATGGAGGTAACTTCAATGCTTATACCCACAAAATAGCGGGTAAGCAGGTGTTTAACTTCCCTCAAGACACGTGTGGCGGAAGGGATATATTTTTCGGGAACAAGCAGTATAAAACCATCGAAAAACAACCGATCGTCTTTTAAAAAGAAAAAGCTGATAAAAAGGATGGAGAAAAGACCCATAAACATGGAACCCATAAATGAAACTATCTGATTGATGGCAATGGCGAAGGTGTTCATGCTCAATATCGATTTCAGTCTTAACACCAATATATCGCTGATGCCCTGCCCCGGATCAAGATAACCGGTTTCATGCAAAAACTGATTAATTTTACCCATGGGGAACTCCAGCATGTTTGAAAGGGAAGTCGTGTCAATCTGTGCAATGGCTTTGGCCTGTTGTGCCACCAGAGGAATAAGTAACATCACAAAAGCCAGAAACAGACTTAACATGATCAGCAATGTAAGCAGGGCACTGAGTGCATGAGGAACGCGGAAACGTCGCAACCGCAGACTGTCAAACATATGAACCAGTGGTCGCCCAACTACAGAAATAACTGCTGCTGCAAGAATGTAAAAAACAATATTGGAGAAATACCATAAAAACAACAGTAACAACAATATACCGGCAGTAGTAAGTATGGTTTTAAGGGTTTTATTCATCAGTTGGAAATTTGACACTAAAATACACTGGATTTAGCAATTATCAGTAGGAAAAGCACTTTCCCACGCATTAATCATTCACAATATTTTGTTATCAATTTTTAAATTTCTGATTATCAGCGATTTGTACAATTTCTTTTAAACTCATCAAGTCGCTGTCAATCAATCCTTTGTATCTTTCCTATCTGCCTCCGGCAGGTTTACGTATGACAGGAGATTAACGGATTATTACATTCACCGGCATTCATCAATTGCTGATTTTATAATTGAGGGTTAGACGAAACATGAAATTTTTTGAAATGGTGGCATTACTATATGCACCTGCCTTGTAAAAAACACCACAGCCTATACCGGAGAGAGGAGAACTCAGAATATTATCAATCAATAATCCGGCTTCGGTATAGCCTTTTTCCATGGTCTTAAATAATGATAAAAAATGTAAATCCGGACGTTCCAGCCCGCCTATACCAAAATTAAATACCACCGAAGGTTCAGGTTGGAAATTCGGATTTTGATATAAGATTTTACCGAAGCTGTGGGTGATGAAAATACCCACGAAGCGATCATTCAGGAATTCACCGGCCATCATGGTGGTAAAGCTACCTGGGGCGTACAATGAAAATCCACTTCCTGCACTCCCATACCCATTAATCATTTCACTTTGTGGAGCGGCTTTGTCCATCCATGAGGCCCTCAGCCAAAGTGTGGTTTTACCAAAAAATCGGTAGTTAATGGAGTATTTAGTCTTAAAATCCATGCGATGATACGTAAAATCACCGTTCAAAAAATCTTTCCTGCTAAAGGTATATTGTAACCAGCTTTCCGGATTTGGCTTCCGGGCCTGAATGCGGTCATACTGGTCGCTGATAAATTTTTCGCCGGGGGCAAACCTCAATCCGGCTACCAATTTACCGAAGGTATGCTTTTGTGATAAAACCACTAAGTTTTGGGTGCTTTTATGTTGAAACCCATAAGGATACAGTGCTTTTTTAACCGCTTGTTCGATGCCAAGATGAAAATCAACGTGAGGAATGGGAATAAACGACCAGGTGAAGCGTGTAGATTGAACCCTGTCCATCATTTCAATATAAAAATTCCGGAACTCCCATGAATTGAGCGCGGATTTTGCATCGCCTAAGAACTCCGTTTGTGCCGTTTCGGCAAGATCATCTGAATAGCTCAAACCAATGCGTGAATGGGCTAACTTTCTGAGGCGTACCCCCATGTCAGCGCCCCATTTTATCTTTTCATCCCTGAATCCATAGCCAAGATAACCTCCCGTTTTAAACACCTGAGAAAAGCGATCGCTCGTATGCATACCTATTCCCAGATAAATGCCTTCGTATTTATTGTATCTAAAAAGGCGGTTGAGGTCCAGTTCGATCATCCCAATGGGTAATCTTCCTGAACTTAAGGCAGACATTCCGCGGCCCATGCGGTCGAAATGATGGGCCTGGCCCAGGCTGTCGATGATGCGGTAGGTATTCAAATCCTTCCGGCTAAGGCTATCGGTGCGGTATTGATTCCAGTATTCCTCAGTCCGGTAGGCTGCATCAGGCAAAACCCTGGTAACGACATCGGAGGGCCAGTTACGTTTGGTATCCTCATTTAAACGTATATTTTGCCGGTAACTTTTTCCCATTCCTACCAGGCGTGCTTTGCCAAGGTCGATATTGTTGATGGTGATTTCTGTGTTGAGCTGAACCGGAAACCATTGCCCGTTTTCCAGGCGCTGATACATCTGCTGAATATTCACCAGCAATGTTTCATCTTGCCGGGCAGGCTCGGCAATAACATTACTAATGGCCCAACCCTGATTGCTGATGTATAACAGCCCGCGCAGTCCGTCAAAATTCTTACCGGGACGCGGTTTGTATGAAATAACGAAAGTACTATCCCCGGCCTGTTCGCCTGAAAGCGTATCTCTGAGTGCGAAGAAATAATATTTTTCTGTACCACGGCTTACCGGATTCACATATTGATTTCCCGCAATATCTATGGTTTCATCGTAAAAAGAGGTGGATTGAAGTTGTGAAATAAGAAAAGCGAATAAAGGATCTTTAAATCCTGATATCCGGGTGGCAATTATGCTATCATGCGGATGACCCGGGTAACGGTAATGATGAATTGCCACAGACTCCATCAAGAAAAGGTGCTGGTTATCAATCACATTCATTAATTTTGCTGTACTTTCTTCCAGGCTGTCAGTTCGGGTTAATGAATCAGCCACCAGCGTAAATGCCATCTTATCATAGGAAGTAAACGCGTACGCAGGAATATAAAACGGATCGTTGTCCTTTCGATGCTTTACCACCTGTCTGATTATACGGTGAGCTGGATTTTCTCCTGCTACAATGGTTACTTCGGGCAGTTCAATTTCACGTTTTACAAGCTTCAGGTTCAACCAATTACTCTTCACCTCAACAGATAAAGGCTCATAACCCACATAACTCAACGACAGTGTCCGGATTGCCTCAGCACTGCTCAATTTAAAGCGTCCGTCAATGTCAGTCATTCCACCTGACTTTCCCTGATTGATAACAATGTTTACAAAAGGCAAAACCTCCCCCGATGCAGAGTCACTCACTTTTCCGGAAACAGTATAGGGCTGGGCCACTAATGATGGAATATAAAAAAGAATAAAGATGAGAGATAGTAAAAGTCGGGACATAGTACACTTTTGGAGTATTCCCTGCGAAATTAAACTATAAAATCATATGTACTTAACATTTCTTTGTTATAGAGCAATCTGCGAGGAAAGCTAAAGGGATAAGAGGGCGGAGAGAACAAGCCCTGACAATTTTTGATCCAATAAGGACTGCAAGTGAAATAGGGAGACCTGTTTGGAACAGGCAGGCTTCAAATCCAGGGAGGAGGAACGACGATTCGGGAAACGAATTAACGATTCAGCTTCGGGTTATTCAGATGCCGGGTTGCATCGCGGGAGGTTTTCTTTTGCAGGTTATTCAGAAACGCTTCGGTTAGGTCTATGCCGGTTTGATTGGCCAGACAGATCAATACAAACAACACATCAGCCATTTCATCGGCCAGGTTAGCATTTTTGTCTGATTCTTTTTCACTTTGTTCACCGTAGCGACGGGCCATAATCCGGGCAACTTCTCCCACCTCTTCCATAAGTATGGCGGTATTGGTCAGCTCATTAAAATAACGAACGCCTTTTTCTTTGATCCAGGCATCAGCCATTTGCTGGGCATCGGCAAGGGTAATGTTCCTGTGCATCATTCTTTTACCTCGAGTTTAAACCCTGATCCATGAATATTTTGAATGCTCACGGCAGGTTCTTCTTTCAAATATTTACGCAGCCGGGCAATAAACACATCCATGCTTCGGCCTATGAAATAATCGGCTCCACCCCAGATTTCCAGCAATGCCTGGTCGCGTGGTAAGAGGTTGTTTTTATGGAGACAAAGTAAACGCAATAATGCAGCCTCTTTCGGAGTGAGTTGATGTTCTTTATTGTTGGTAAACAACAGCAGATTTCCAGAATCAAAGCGGGCATTTCCAAGAAAATAGATTTCTCCCTTTCCATCCGGCTTCAAATTCATACATCTTTTGAGTATGGCCTGAATTCTTAAGTTCAGCTCCTCGCTGCTGAAAGGTTTGGTAATATAATCATCGCATCCTGTGCGGAATCCACTAATCCGGTCATCATCCCTGTTGCGGGCAGTAAGAAAAATAAGCGGAATATTCTCGCTCAACTGTCTGATTTCAGTGGCAAGCGTAAATCCATCTTTGCGGGGCAGCATTACATCAAGTATACACAAATCAAAGGAATCATTCACATAGTGATTTTTACCTTCAATTCCATCACTGGCATGCACCACAGTGTGACCCTTTGATTCAAGAAATTCACAGAGCAATGAACTCAGATTGAGGTCATCTTCAACCAATAATATTTTTGCTTTCGGATTCATTGGCGATCACATTTAATGGTTTATCTGTGCCCATTGGCATACTTAATGTAAAAATGCTGCCCATACCGGGTTCACTCTTTACAGATATCGATCCGCCATGGGCTTCGGCAATACTTTTTACGTAAAACAATCCTAAACCGAAACCCTTTACATCGTGTTTGTCTCCTGTTGGTACACGATAAAGTTTGCGAAAAATATATTTTAAACTGGCATTGTCAATGCCAATGCCTTTGTCGTGTATTTCAACGATAAATAAGTGTTTAAGTTCATTACAGTGAGAAATTACCATTATTTCAGGATAAATCCGCGCATATTTAATGGCATTGTCCAGCAAATTATTGATCATATTGGTAAAGTGCAGTCGATCGGCTTCAATCCAGATTTTCCTCGCCAGAGGTTTATAGGTGATGAATCCGCCCTGATTCAAAATGGTGAGTTCAAAGTTACGGACACACTCCTTAATAAGCGCCTGAGCATCAAATCTGCTAAGAGATAATTTGTACTGCCCTTTTTCAAGCACCGCAATCTGAAGCACCTGATCCACCTGATCTTTCAATCTGAGATTTTCCTGATAAATAATATTTGCATACCGTTTAATACGCTGAGGTATTTGATTTTCAGAAGCATTGAGCATCATTTCTGCCGCCAGTGATATGGTTGAAAGGGGCGTTTTAAACTCATGGGTCATATTATTTACAAAATCATTTTTCATTTCGGACAATCGCTTTTGTCTGAATATCGCCAGTATAGTAAATGAGAATGCCGATATTACAATCACGATCAATAAAAGCGCAAGCAGTATCAATGGCAATATACGTCTCAAATGACTTTGCTGTTCAGCAGGAAACCAGATACCGAGCATTAGTTTTTCCTGGTCATACAAACAGGAAAGAGATATCCGGTGCGCGGAAGCAAGTATCTTAGCCTCATATGCTCCGGTATGCCCCAAATAAACACGTTCCTTTGAAACGTTAAAAATGCCCCAGTAATGAGTTCCCTTACCAAATTCAAGCTGTAACAGCGAATCAAGCTGCCGGGTATTGATGGCTGCCAGTATTGGTGCGGTTGAATGATTGCAATGATCACCACAGGAATCGGGAGAAAAGGGATAGGTCCGGCTGGCAAACAACCGATTGATCACACTTTGCATCTTTACCTCTATGCCTTTATAAAATTGCTCTTTTTCCTTATGTACTGCACTTTTTACCCAAACAAACTGAATGACAATAATGCCCGCCAGAGCTAAGGCAGTAATGGCAATCACCAGAATAATGGCAGGCTTTTTCATATTAGCAATTCATTACAAAATTAATTTATTATAAAGGTAAAAGTCAATTAAGAGAACAGAAGTGTAAAATTAGCAAATTTAATACGTCATCGATCTCTGATTTAGGATAAGTCTGATATACAACTACCAGATAAACCTCATTTAAAGTGGCAGAGTTGCCTGTATTCCACTTATCTTTGCACAAACCTCAGTTTATTTATGGAAACTTCAACACTTGAATACCTCGGCGATCTTCAGCTTAAGGCCACTCATGTAAAGTCAGGGCAATCGTTTGTTACAGATGCACCGGTTGATAACAAAGGAAAAGGTTCAGCTTTTTCACCCACCGATCTTATGGCCACCTCACTGGGCTTATGTATGATTACCATTATGGGCATAGCAGCCAATAATTCTGGTTTTTCAATAGATGGCACCAAAGCCAGGGTTACAAAAATAATGGCGGCTGATCCGCGCAGAGTTTGCGAAGTAATTGTAGAACTTGACTTTCCGGCCAATAATTATTCTGTTAAGGAAAAGCAGATTATCCGCCAATGTGCCAAAATTTGTCCCGTATCGCAAAGCCTGCATCCCGATCTTAAACAAACTGTAATTTTCAACTTTTAACCCTTATGGAATTTAACTTAACCCCAGAAACTCAGGGCCAGCAAACCCAGATTGTTTCGACAACCGACACCGCCATACATTTTGGTTCCGGCCTTATTGAAGTATTTGCCACTCCGGCCATGGTTGCACTCATGGAAAAAACAGCCCAGTTGAGTATTCAGTCACAATTACCTGAGGGTTATATCAGTCTGGGAACTGAAATTAGCATATCACACATAAAGGCTACACTGGTGGGCACCATTGTGCGCTGTGAATCGGTTTTGAAATCAGCCGAAGGAAAAAAATTGCTTTTCAGCGTAAAGGTATATGATGAAAAAGACCTGATTGGCGAAGGCATACATCGAAGATATATTGTAAATGCTTTGGAATTTATGGACAAACTGGTCGGGGAAAGTGATGAGTAAGCAGTTAATTCGTAGATTCTTCTCATTCTTGGTTCCTGGTTTGTGTATCATGGTACAATGGCATTTCTTCAATTCCTCGCTTTTTCCATCACAGGCAGGCAAGCCATTTGGGGCAGGAAGGGCTTTATTTTTCCATCGTGCGAAAAAATGGTTTGTCTCTGAAAACATAACCCTCCTGCCTGCGTTACTGAAACTGAAACTTTAGTCCACATAACCTCAAATTCCGAACCAATGCCTGAAAATTATGCCGCCCTTCACGCCTTTCTTGCCAAATGCCCAGCCAGTCTCGAACCAATTCTTGCAGGGGAGTTAGAAACTCTCGGAGCTTCTGACATCCAGCTTCTTCATCGTGCGGTTGCTTTTAAAGGAGATAAGCGTTTGCTGTATGCTGCCAATTATCAATGCCGTACTGCGCTAAGGATTTTGGTTCCCCTGGCTACATTTACGGTGGATAGTCAGCAGGATTTTTATGATGAGATTAAGCAGATCCGCTGGGAGGATTACTTTACTTCTACAGAAACCTTAGCCATCAATACTACCTTGTCCGGTTCCTTGTTTACCCATTCGCATTTTGTTTCCCAGCGCACTAAGGATGCTATTGCCGACCGCTTTCGCGAAAAGACCGGTGAGCGTCCTTCGGTGGATATCAGTGATCCTGATTTCCGTATAAACATTCATTTGTTCAACAATGAGGTAACGGTCTCCTTCGACTCTTCGGGTGATTCCCTTCACAAAAGGGGCTACCACATATCAAATGCCGAAGCACCACTCAGTGAAGTACTGGCGGCCGGCATGATATTGCTGAGCGGATGGATGGGGGACTCAAATTTTGTCGACCCAATGTGTGGATCAGGTACCCTGCTGATCGAAGCAGCTATGATTGGCATGAATCTGCCTGCCGGATACTTCCGAGAGAACTATGGCTTTATGAAATGGAAAGATTTCGATGCCAAACTGTGGGAAGAAGTTAAAGACGATGGATTGCAACAACAACGTAGTTTTGATCATCAAATTATTGGCTCCGATATTTCCGCCACCAATTTGCGTTCGGCAGCGGCCAATCTGAAACAGGCCGGGCTGCATAAAGATATCGAACTAAGAACTGGTCCTTTTCAGGAGTTTACGCCTCCAAAGCCTCCTGGTATTATGATTACCAATCCACCTTATGGCGAACGCATTCAGGTTGATGATATCATAGAGCTTTATCGTGACCTGGGCAATGCACTCAAACGAAATTTCGTAGGATATAAAGCCTGGGTCATCAGCGCTGACATGAGGGCTTTAAAAATGATAGGATTGCGACCGATGAAAAAAATCCCACTTTATAATGGGCCCCTGGAATGTCGTTATGCCGGCTATGATTTATACGAGGGCAGTAAAAAAGCCGCTAAACAAATTGAATAACGGAATCCCGAAATAACATAAATTTATGCTGCCTCTGATCGAAATATGCACGATTCAACACTTTTTATCCATTATTCGGGCGAACCTGTCGCATTTTTTAATAAACTTGCAAATGCTTGCAAAAATCAGTTTGAATTTGCAATAGATTAATCTTTAACGGTTTATCAACAGCAATCCCAATATTTGAATCCTGCCGGCGACATATCAGCCTTTGAAACAAAAGAACATGCTTAACGAGAAAAAAATCACCACAGCACTCATTTCCGTTTTTCATAAAGAAGGACTTCCTCCCATCATTCATCTACTTCATCAGCTTGGCGTCCGGCTTTATTCAACCGGAGGCACAGAGCAATTCATTCGTTCGCTTGGTGTGGAGGTACAAACGGTGGAATCGCTCACCGATTATCCTTCCATTCTTGATGGACGCGTAAAGACCCTTCACCCAAAAGTATTTGGTGGCATACTGGCAAAACGGAATGATCAGATACACCAGTCGCAACTGAAGCAGTATAACATCCCCTACATTGATCTGGTGATTGTTGACCTGTATCCGTTTGAAGAAACACTGGCTACGGGAGCCTCTGAAAATGAAATTATTGAAAAAATAGATATTGGAGGTATTTCTCTGATTCGTGCCGCGGCAAAAAATTTTGAGCATGTACTGATTGTTCCCGCTTCAAAGCATTATCATGAACTTGCTGAAATACTCAACCGCAATGCCGGCACCACCTTTAGGTCTGAACGACAACGCTTTGCTGCATATGCCTTTGCGGAGTCATCACGTTATGATACTGCCATATTCAACTGGTATTCTTCCCGCTCAGGATATGATGAATTTCGCCTTGCCCGGTCTGGTGCCATTCCTTTACGCTATGGCGAAAATCCACACCAGTCAGGGGTTTTTTATGGGCAGCTGGATAAGCTGTTCACACAACTTCACGGCAAAGCGCTTTCCTACAATAACCTGCTTGATGTAGAAGCTGCAATGGCATTGATTGCTGATTTCCATGAAACCACTTTTGCCATCATTAAACACAACAACGCCTGTGGTCTCGCCTCACGCCCCAAACTTATTGATGCCTGGACAGCCGCTCTGGCCGGAGATCCCTTGTCTGCATTCGGAGGTGTACTCATCACCAACGCTAAAGTGGATGAAAACACGGCCAAAGAAATTAATAAGCTGTTTTTTGAAATTATACTTGCACCGGGATATGAAAAAAATACGATTGAAGTGCTTAGTACAAAGAAAAATAGAATAATTTTGCAGGTTAACTCTTTTGATTTTCAGGGCAAACAATTTCGAAGCCTGCTTAATGGCGTATTACAGCAGGATAAAGATACTGTAAGTGAAACACCCGATCAGCTCAGGGTGGTTACAAACACTGCTCCGGCTGATGCGGTGATAGAAGATTTGCTGTTTGCCAACAAAATTGTGAAACACAGTAAATCCAATGCCATAGTGCTTGCCCGGGAAAAACAATTACTGGGCAGTGGCATGGGCCAAACCTCACGGGTGGATGCATTGAAACAAGCCATTGCCAAGGCTGATCAGTTCGGTCTGAGTTTGAAAAATGGGGTGATGGCATCAGATGCCTTTTTTCCTTTTGCCGATTCGGTGCAAATGGCCCATAAAGCAGGAATTACTGCGGTAATTCAACCCGGAGGTTCGTTGCGTGATGCCGAATCAATAGATTACTGCAATGAAAATGAAATAAGTATGGTGTTTACTGGCATCAGACATTTTAAACACTAGAATACAATTAAATAAGTTAATTACACTAAGAAGCTAAGCTATACCTGATGGGACTTTTTTCATTCATGACCAAGGAGATCGCCATGGATCTCGGTACTGCCAATACCATTATTATCTTTAACGATAAGGTGGTGGTAGATGAACCTTCAATCATCGCCATAGAGCGCAATACCGGCAAAATTATTGCTGTGGGTAAGCGTGCCATGATGATGCATGGCAAAACCCATGAAAATATTAAGACCATCCGTCCATTGCGCGATGGCGTAATTGCCGATTTTCAATCGGCAGAATATATGATCAGGGAACTCATTAAGATGACCGGCCCTACCCGCAGTCTTTTTCCGCCTGCCCTTAAAATGGTTATCTGTATTCCTTCCGGCATCACTGAAGTAGAAGAAAGAGCCGTTAAAGATTCGGCCGAGCAAGCCGGAGCCAAAGAGGTGCGTCTGATACACGAGCCTATGGCCGCCGCCATTGGTATTGGAATTGATGTACTGGAACCCACCGGTAACATGATCATTGACATAGGTGGTGGAACCAGCGAAATTGCTGTAATTGCTCTGGGAGGAATTGTGAATAACAAATCCATACGCATCGGTGGAGATGATTTTAATGCCGACATTGAAGAATATATGCGTAAGCAACATAACATAAACATTGGGGAACGTACTGCCGAGGCGATTAAAATAAATGTAGGTGCTGCCATGACCGAAATTGATTCACCTCCTGATGATTATCCGGTACACGGCCGTGACATGCTCACCGGTATTCCCAAAGAGATTTATGTAAACTATTCGGAAATAGCACATTGCCTGGATAAATCTATTTCCAAGATTGAAGCTGCGGTGCTGAATGCATTGGAGATGACCCCGCCCGAACTTTCTGCTGACATCTACCGAACGGGTATTTATCTGGCTGGTGGAGGTTCCATGCTGCGTGGGCTGGACAAACGTATGCATCTGAAAACCAAATTACCGGTACATGTTGCAGAAGACCCACTGCGGGCGGTGGCACGCGGAACAGGCATTGCGCTTAAGAATTTTAATAAATTCACTTTCCTCATCAAATAAGTGTTTTGTTGACTGCCTATGCGACATATTCTGGCATTTATCTGGAAGTACAACTTTTTCTTCCTCTTCCTTGTGCTGGAAGTGGCAGCACTTATTCTGATTGCCAATACAAGCTATTACCAGTCAGCAGTGCTTAACCGGATTACCTATGGTGTAAGCGGTAATATTTTGAATACCTGGTCGGGAATTACTTCCTATTTCAGGCTACGTGATGAGAACCTGCAACTGGCCGCAGACAATATCCGGCTGCGTCAGCAGCTCACCCGCAACCAATCCTCCACTGACACTTTGTCTGTTGCGGTTACGGATACTGCTACCGGAATACAATATCGCTATACGCTGGCTAAGGTAATCAGCAATTCTACCATCAGGCGTGACAATTACATCATGCTAAATAAGGGGCGCAAACATGGCATAAACCGGGATATGGCGGTAATTAATGCAGACGGAGTCGTGGGAACTGTAGTAAGCACATCAGATAACTTTAGCTGGGTAATGTCAGTACTCAATAAACATTCTAAGATCAGTGGCCGCATCAACCGGCTTAACCAGATGGGCACGGTAGTGTGGCAGGGAGGCAGTCCAATGATGGGGACCCTAACAGATTTGCCGGCCCACGTAAAGGTTAAAACTGGTGACACCATAACTACCAGTGGCTTTAGCCATATCTTCCCTGAAAATATCCCCATAGGTACCGTCAGACACATCGCACTGAATAAAGGAGATCATTTTTATACCATACAATTTAATTTTGCCGCTGATCTGAACAGCCTCGGAACGGTATATATTGTTAAAAACCTCTATCAGCACGAACAACAGGAACTCAGTAAACAGGTGATTGATGAAAAATAATTACGGTAACGATATCCTGCGTTTTATATTGCTGGTAGCCATTCAGGTGCTGGTTCTCAATCAGATTGATTTTGGCGGATATATAGATCCGGCCCTCTACCTGCTTTTCATCCTGCTATTGCCGTTTGAGGTGCCTGGCTGGCTGTTGTTAATTTCATCCTTTTTCCTTGGTTTTAGTGTAGATATATTCAGCCATTCAACCGGATTACATACAGCTGCCTCTGTGTTTGCTGCTTTTGTAAGACCGGGAGTGATAAATATGGTAGGCAAACCGGCTGAATATGAGGCCAGCCTTAAGCCGGGTATTGCCGATATGGGCTTCCGTTGGTTTTTTATCTATGCACTGCTCATCGTGCTTGCTCACCATTTCGTATTGTTCAGTCTTGAAGCTTTCAGGTTCGAAGAATTCTTATATGTATTGCTCAGAATATTCGCCAGCACTGCATTCACATTGGTATTTATCATTACTACTGAATACATTTTTATGCGAAAACGCCATTAAGCTTCGCCTCATTTGAACTCAATTCCTGACTTATGGTGGGTGAATAATTTGTTTTTATTACTTTTGGGAACTCAAAAAACAAACAACTATGAAAAAACTGATCCTGCCCCTGATGATATTGCTTGCTCTTGCTGCCTGTAAATCCACTGATAAAAATACCTTTAAGATTAAAGGTCAGATCGGTGGAGAGCAAGTGAATGAAGTATATCTGCAAAAAAACAATGACGGTAAATTTGAAATTATAGATACTGCGTTAGTTGACAATGGCCAATTTACCTTTACAGGAAAGATTGACTACCCCCAAATCTACTATATTGGCCTTGGCGACAATCGTTTTGTATCGTTTTTTGCAGAGCCTGCCGATATAAGCATCCGTTTTCATACCGACAGCGTTCAGTCGCCCCAGGTGAGTGGTTCAACATCTGATGTTACTTTTCGCGAATATCTTTCCCTGCTCGATAAGCAACGCACGGCAGAAATAGGATACTATTCGGCCTATAACGAAGCCGCGCGTTCCAAAGACACAATGCGCATGGATGAACTGGGTAAAGAGATAGAGGCATTTGAGCAACGACAGAAAGATGAAATCATTCAGTTTGCCAAAGATCATCCCGATTCATATGTCTCTCCTTATGTAATCATGCGCCACTCTTATATGATGGAACTTGATGAGTTAAAAGCTGCGCGAGCCTCTTTCGACAACAAAATTTCCAAAGGCTCCTTTACCCAGGATCTGGACAAACGCATTACCCTTTTGAGTAACGTACAGGTAGGTAAGCCTGCTCCCGATTTCACCATGAATGATACCGAAGGTAACCCGGTGTCTCTGTCGCAGTTTAAAGGTCAATTGGTGCTTGTTGATTTTTGGGCAGCCTGGTGTGGCCCCTGCCGTCGTGAAAACCCCAATGTAGTAGCGGCCTACAAACAATTTAAGGACCGTGGCTTTACAGTTCTGGGGGTTTCTCTCGACAAGGAGAAAGACGCCTGGCTGAAAGCCATCAGCGATGATAACCTCACCTGGACACATGTTTCTGACCTGCAGTATTGGAACAACAGTGCTGCCAAACTTTATGGGGTAATGAGCATTCCTTCAAATGTGCTGATTGATAAAGATGGAATCATCATTGCGAAAAATCTTACGGGAGAAAAGCTTCTAAATAAGCTTTCGGAGGTTCTGGCACCGGTATAAAGCACTGTGCGGCTTAACCTGATAAAATAAAATGGGGCATTTGGTGGATTAATTGAAATAATTACTAAATTTGCACCCCCTAATAAAGGGAAAAAGCAATCAAAACAAAATCAAAAACATGTACGCAATCGTAGAAATCGCCGGCCAGCAACACAAAGTGGTTAAAGACCAGGTGATCTTCGTGCATCGTCTTGAGGGTGAAGAAGGCGCCACCATTGAGTTGAACAACGTTATGTTGATCGACAATGATGGAGACGTTACCCTGGGGATGCCGACGGTTACCGGCGCTGTAGTTTCGGCTAAAATCCTGTCGCATTTGCGGGGCGACAAGGTAATCGTCTTCAAAAAGAAGCGCAGAAAAGGGTATCAGAAATCAAGCGGCCACAGGCAGTATCTTACACGGCTTCAAATTGCTGACATCACCGCCTAAGCGGGCTGAACGCAAAATTATTGTTTCACCGACAAAAACGAAAAAGAAATGGCTCACAAAAAAGGTGCCGGTAGTTCGAGTAACGGTAGAGAATCGCACAGCAAACGACTTGGCGTAAAGATATATGGTGGACAGGCTGCACAAGCCGGCAACATTATTATTCGCCAGCGTGGTACAGTACACAATCCCGGACTGAATGTAGGTATGGGAAAAGACCACACCCTGTTTGCCCTCACAGATGGTATTGTTGAATTCCGCCGCCGGAAAAACAACAAATCCTATGTATCGGTTATGCCCCTTGAAGTAGAAACTGAATAATTCATTCACTTCCGGCAAAGTAAAAAAAACTAAGCTCCTGCTCCACGGCAGGAGCTTTTTTTGATTTATCATTACAACACAAAAGCCGCTATGAGAGAAAGAACTAAGCTTGCAATTAAAATAATTTTCATGAAAAACAGGGAAGATGCAGAAGATTTTAACTTTCTGACAGTTACGTAATTGACTGCAGCAGCCACTTCCGGTCCAAAAACTTCAAAAGCCTCCTTCTTGAATGATTTTTCGTCATCATTGCCGTGCTGCTTTATAAAAGAGGAGATTCTTTCTTTTGTTTCATTGTAAAGTTGATCTTCTTTTGGAAGTATTTCAGCCAACTGAAACAAGGGATCAAGATAAAATTTTAAATAAGTCAAGTTTCTCATAGATTTTTTATTTTTTTGTCCGACCGAAGTCAGCATTTACTTAGAATTTCATTTATATTGTTGATAATCAGCAAAAGGTTGCATCCGCTTGTTGATTGAACGGTGCCGCAATATTATGAATGTATGTATGAGTCCAGTCTAAAAAGGTATAAATAAAAAATGCCATTAAAACACGAAGTTACCAGCTGCACAGGGCTCTGTATATCTGTGATTAAAACTTGGTGAGGCTTTGTTGCTTTGTGCCTTAGTGGCAAAAAGGAGTTTTTTTTACTAAGCTCATGTATGAATTTTAAAAAATAGTTTGAACCTCATATGTTGTTTGAGAAAAATACTCATGCTATTGTTTCATCACGCTTTCCACACCAATTACCTGCCCATCATCATTAGTAATTCGCAACAGATACAATCCACTGCGAAGACTACTCAAATCAATTTTAATATTTTCCTGAAATGAGGCTTGCTCTAACTGCCTTCCTTCCGAACTATATATTTCCAGGTAATATTGAGATGCAACCGCTTTCTGAGGTTCGATATTCAAGGTGGAATTGAACGGATTGGGATAAATTTTCAGGCCTTGCCGGGGGTTCGCTCCGGTTGCAGTAGGTAACACAACGATAATATCTTCATAAATCATATCCGTCAGCGCGTTCAACTCAAGGTTTTTTGCCTGTATTATGCAGGGAAACGCACCTGTTTGCGTAGGGGTTCCGGAGAGCAATCCGGTTGAAGTATCAAAATTAAAACCTTCGGGGATGCCTTCTCCAATCAATTCCATTAAAACGGCATCACCAGTATCAACCAATACCTGAAACTCGTAATAAGTATTCAAATATGCCGTATCAAATGTGCTTTGAATGATTTGCGGATAAAAAGTATCATAATAACATTTGTTAAACATTGAATCCATATATATAGTATTCCCGTTTTGATTGCAGCAAAGCATACTAATGGTCCCACCCGCCCCCATTATGGTTCCAAAGCCACTATGTAAAATTCCAAAATTACTGCCTATACCTTCAATCCAGATTTCATCAGGATCATACGAATTCCTTGCAGACGACAATGTACTAAACAGGAAAAACCTCTTTTTCATTTCTCCATTTATATTCACCTGATCAATGCTACCACATACAAGCGGGTATATGTCGTGGTTAAAATAAAGGTTTTCAACATGTACAGTATCTCCTATTTCCAGGCTAAAGTCATAAATTAAACCTTCATCCGCGTTCCATCCAAAGAACACCTGTTTGGTGAGGGTATCTTCCCGGATAGATCCTCTAAGATCCCATGATTGCATCAAAGAATCCTGACATTCAAGCACCGCGAAGTAGTGGTCACCGGGAGAATATTGATGGGTTAGCCGGGTAGTTACTGTACCCCCACAATTCAAGACCAGCCAGGACGCCCAACCATAATGAAGTGTATTCCAGGCCTTTGTTGTATCGGCAATCTGGTAGTTTCCCTGACCGAAAGTCATTGTGCTGAATAGAACGAAAACGGACGCAATCAGCGGTTTCACAGAGAGTTTTTTTTACAAAATGTTTATCAAATTTAGGATAATTTTTGATTCAAAAGCCGGACTGTTGTAGATAATAATAATTTTTAAACCTTTTTCATCAACCGCAGCAGATTATAGGCCAGTTCAACGCTCTTATAGGTGCGGGGATGATTGATGCGCATCCAGCGGCCATAATTTACCCATTCACCTCCGAATCGTGCCTTGAAATCCCTCACGCCGTAAGGTCTTCCGGGAATTCCCATTCCCATAAAATCAAAATGATGGCACCCCTGTTCCATACCTGCTTCCATTGCCGCCCAGGTGAGGGCTACCGTGGGATATACCTTATCCTGCTTCAGGTGCTTGTCCAGTCCACACACATACCATTCAAAAATGGTATCGCCTGGTGTAAAAGGCGCGATAATTCCACCCACTATCCGGTCTTTGTATTGCGCTACCAACACTGTTCCTGAATTACCCGCGGCCGACTGCTTAAAAAACCCATGCAATACCGTTTTCGCAATGAGCGGTTTCCGCACTTTTTTACGATATAATTTGCGGAGGAGGTCATAAAGTTCATCCACTTCCGAAATACTGGCAGCGCTTCGCACCACCAATCCATTTGTCCGGCTCAGTTTCACTTGTCTGCGCCGCGAAGGACTCATTTCCATCAGTGCTTTTTCCCGGTTCGGAATGGCTTTGATCAGGTTGAGCCTTTCAGAGAATACAAATCCATGCCGGGTAAAGATTTGAGCATAGGGTTCAGTTTCATAAAAATTTCTGAACTGAATGTATAGTGATTTGGATTTGGTTGTCTTAATCAGGCCTTCCAAAGCGATGTCCATGCATGCTTCTTTATCTGTTTGGCTAAGTCCCGGTAAAAACACCGGCCCGCCATAAACCACCGCCCTTGTGGTGGCATAGGAAAACATAAACTTCTTTTCACGCATCAATACCCAGGCGAGTGTAGCTATCCATTTGCCATCACGCATAACCACCAACCATTGATGCTGATAATGATGGCTTTCCGAAAAAGCTTGTGCAAAATAAGGATGTTGAAAATAATGTACGTCAGCATTGCCAGACAACCAAAGGCGCCATTGGCTGATATCTGCCCTGGTGGGATGTTGAAAAAAGTGTGCCTGCATTCGCTGAGTGAAACCTTTGATGAGCAGGCCATGTATACATGTACGCCGCACACCTGATGATATCTGCAAAGATAAAAAAATGCCACAGTTATGCCTGAATATTATAACTATATCTATAACTGTCATCTGGCATTTTAACATCTTTTGGTGATTGATCGTTGCTTGTGTCGTGAGATTCTAAAAAAAACTTCTTATCTTTACCTCCCTTCATTTAAAATATTTAAATTAGCCTCATGGAATACACAATTTTAAAGACAAGAAGAGAGGGCAACACCATGGTAGTTGTCATCAGCCGCCCCGCTGCAATGAATGCGCTTAACACTCGTTTTTTTGAAGAAATGGGTGGGCTTATAACTGAACTCTCCAACGACGGCACGATAAGGGCAATGATCATTACCGGTGAAGGCAAGGCCTTTGTTGCCGGTGCTGATATAGCCGAAATGGTGCATATGACGCCTGACGAGGCCCGCCTGTTTTCAGAAACCGGCCAAACTGTTTTCAGCAAACTGGGACAGTTACATTTTCCGGTTATTGCTGCCATCAATGGCTTTGCCCTGGGCGGTGGCATGGAATTGGCCATGGCCTGCGATTTCAGAATAGCTGCCGATACCATAAAAATGGGCCAGCCTGAAGTAGGTCTGGGATTGATACCCGGTTATGCAGCTACTCAGCGATTGCCGCGCCTCACCAATCTGGGTGATTCCCTGTATTTACTTACTACCGGCGAAGCCATTGATGCCCAAACGGCATTGCAAATGCGGCTGGTTCAAAAACTAACTACCCCCGAAGGGCTTATGGATGAAGCCATGCGCCTGGCTAAAGTGATTGAAGCAAAGGGGCCAAGGGCAGTTCAACTGGTTAAAGAGGTGACCCGCAAAGGACTTGAAATGCCCTATATTGACGGTGAAAAACTCGAGCGAAATCACTTTGGCGATCCTTTCGGCCAGGAAGGAGAACAAGGCATGGTAGCTTTCCTCGACAAACGTAAACCAAACTGGGGCGGGCCGGGAGCAACAGAATAACCTCAAATATTTATAGATAAACTCACCGAAAAAATGAATTCTATGGATTATACCGAAAGATTAACCAATGTAACTGTGCTGGGAGCTGCCGGCAAAATGGGAAGTGGCATTTTGCTGCTGCTTGGCATGGAAATGGCCGACCTTAAGCTTAAACCAGGCGGCGAGAATCGCAACTTCGTGCTCAATGCCATGGATATCAGCTCTGAAGCTCTGCCCGGACTGATGAAATATCTTCGCAGCCAGGTGCTCAAAGCCGCTGAGAAAAAAACCGTGTTGCTGAGACAACTGTATGCAAACCGTCGGGATCTGATTGAAAACAGCGAAGTAATTGAAGCCTATGTAAATGAGGTACTTGAATTGGTTCGCCCGGTTACCCGTCTGGAAGCAGCCTATGATAGTCATTTGATTTTTGAGGCTGTAGCCGAAAATACTGAACTTAAGACTAAAATATTCAAACAGATTGACGCCAACAATCCGCATCACCCGTGGTTCTTTACCAACACATCGTCGATACCTATTGGCGGCTTAAATTCGGATGCTAAACTTGAGGGCCGCATACTGGGCTTTCACTTTTACAATCCACCTGCCGTGCAAAAACTGGTAGAAATCATCACCATTCCGGAAAATACCGAAGAAATGGTAGAATTCGCGGAACAACTGGCTTCAAACCTGCGTAAAATCGTCGTTAAATCAAATGATGTGGCAGGATTTATCGGCAACGGGCATTTTATGCGTGATGCCTTATATGGTATTGCTGAAGCCGAGCGACTCAGTAAGGATATGCCGCTTCACCAGGCCATTTATGGCATCAATAAAATTAGCCAGGATTACCTGATGCGTCCTATGGGCATTTTTCAATTGATTGATTATGTTGGGGTGGACGTTGTCCGGTTTATCATGATGGTAATGAATCCATACATGGAAGAAGAAGATTTACATAGCGACCTGCTGGACCAGCTTTACGATAAAGGCATAAAAGGAGGCCAAAATGCCGACGGCAGCCAAAAGAATGGCATACTACAATATGAAAAAGGACGTGCAGTTGGTGTATATTCTCTGGAGAAAGAAGATTACATTCCTTTTAGTGATTTTGCTGCGAAAACCGATGAATGGCTGGGACTGCTTCCTTCGGTAGTGATGCCGTGGAAGAACCTGGTGCGGTCCACCAATAAGAATGTGGTGGTTGAAACCGTATTTGCTGCCTATAAGAAATGTGATGATCCCGGCTGTAAACTTGCCCTGGATTATGCCCGCCGTTCCCGCGAGATAGGCCGGCAACTGCTTGAAACACACGTGGCTACTTCGTCCGATGATGTAAACACGGTGCTGATGACCGGCTTTTTCCATGCCTATGGCCCTATCAATGAATTTGTCATCTAATCTGAAATACCAAATTCTATGAAACCACATAAAAAAATATACATGGTGGCCGGATACAATACCATTTCTATGGGTACCGGACGCAAAGAATTCAATCCCAAAAAAGAACGTCCCGGTCTGGAGCATTACATTAAAGAAGCCGGACAGGGCACCCTGAAGCAAATTGGCGGTGCCAAAAAGGTGGACGAAGGGGTAATCGGTAACTTTATGGCTGCCCGCTTTAACCGTCAGGCTCACCTGGGTGCCTTTATGACCACCATAGATCCTGACTTAAGGTTTAAGCCCTCGTTGCGGGTGGAAGGCGCCTGTGCATCCGGTGGATTGGCGCTGGTTACCGGCATAAAATCTATATTATCGGGTTCGTCCGAAGTGGTACTCGCCCTGGGCGTAGAAGTCCAGAATACCGTTAAGGCCATTTATGGCGCCGATCTGCTTGCTTTGGCAGGATGGTTTCAAAAGCGTAAGGATGGGCCGGCTTATTTCTTCCCCGGTCAGTTCAGCACCCGGGCCGGGGCCTATCACGAGAAATATGGCAGGGTAAAAACCCGTCAGGCGCAAGCCAGATGGTTCCGCAATGCCATTGAAAATGCACGCCTCTGCCCTACTGCTCAGGAACATGAAAATAAGGTGGAAGATCTGGATGCCCTCGGCCTCACCGAACCCAACCCCAGGGCATTTACCGACCACCTGAATGTATTCGATTGCTCCAAAGTCTCTGACGGAGCATCGGCCATAGCCATTGTAAGTGAAGAAGGACTCAAACGCACCGGCATTCCTTTAAAAGATGCCGTTGAAGTGGTTGGCATAGGTCATGCCACCGATGACCTCACGGCAGATCCTGAAGACCTTACCCGCCTCACCACCATTGAGCATGCTGCCAAAGAAGCCTTGAAATCAGCCGGCATTACGCCCGATCAACTGGCTACGGTGGAAACCCACGATTGTTTTACCATTGCAGGTATCATTGGCATGGAAGCCATTGGGCTTGCGCCTCAAGGCAAAGGTGCCGACTTTGTACTGGAAGGACACACCGCGCGCAACGGCAAAGTTCCGGTAAACACTACCGGTGGTCTGATTGGTTGGGGGCACCCCACCGGAGCTACCGGTGTGCACCAGGCCGTTACATTGTGGGAGCAACTCACTGGAAAAGCCGGTGAAGCACAAATCAATATCCCAGCCGACCGCCCTTATGGATTAAGTGTAAATATGGGCGGTGATGACCGGACGGTGGTGGCTATTGTGTATCGCAAAACAACTTAAAAGATAGCTGACCTTATTTTTTAACAAAAAACATGGTACTAATTTTCTTCTGTACCATGTTTTTTTAATGAAACCGATCACCTGTCAGTTCCTGATAAATTTTCCTGAAAAGACGGTTTCACCGGTAGTGAATCTTATCATATACATTCCGGATTTTAATGCAGAAATATTGATTTCGGGCCGGGAGGAGGGCAATAGCCGTCCTGCTGACATCTGTAATCCCTGAAGATTGTAAATTACATATTCTGCTCCGGCAGTTGCGGGTAGTCCCCCGATTATAATGACCGTGGAAGCCGGATTCGGATAAATCCTCAATGAACTTGTTGGCTTTACAGGTTCAAGGCCAAGCTGATTGTTGGGAACTATTAGCTTTCCAAGTGCGGTGGCAGCTCTCAGGCTGTCAATATTTCTGAGCATTTGTCGAAGCGAGGAGGCTACTCCCTGAGTGCCTTGTCCGGTAACAAAAGCCAGATCTATCTCCTGAACCTGACCAGGACCAAAGGTAAAAGGCCCCATGCTTCCAAGCCCTCTTCTATCGGATGGTGCGTGATTTGCCTCTTCCTCTGTCCAGAATTTGTTGCCCTGATTGTAGCCACCTTCCGGTAACTGACACCAGGTACCCCAATTCAGGTGATCAGAATCTCCGGGATAAAAGAACCTGCATTCCGGCCCAACTGCATCATAGGCTGGATGACCTCCCCCACCATACATAAAAGAACTGCTATCATTCCAGTGACCGGTCATATAATTATATAAATCTGAAGCCAACAAAGGGGGTGGGAGGTAAATCGGATACCCGTAATATACGTCTACTGTGGAGAAAAAAGAGAGGCCGTGGCGTTCGTCATCAATGATACTGTTTCCAAAGTTTAGTCCATTCACACTTTCATCGCAGCCTCCTGAAGGATTGTCTGTACCGTCTTCATCCATAAACGGGCCGGCCAAAATGGTTACTGACTGTGCCGGTGGATTTTCACCATAGGCGTAGTATTGTCCATTACCATCAATTTCTCTTCCATTATATACATAGTAAGAAGCCCTGCCCACATCGCTACCCACGAAATCATCATCGGGAAATCCCAAATCGGTGTCAGTGAATGACCCGATCATACAATTGTGGTAAGTTTTATCAGAGCGGTTTATGATATCGTAATGCACAAACACCGTATGGTATAATGCTGTATCGGCCGCTGCATCAAAACCATAAACCATACCATGCACTTCCACCTTCAGCGGCAACCCATTACTTTCAGTGTGTTCAAAATCATCATTGTACATAAAGAAAATACATTCATCCCCTCGAATCAGCGGGTAATCACCGTCCAGGCAATTGTAAAATCCATCGTTATTATAGTCCCTGTAGGGTGCCAGTTGTGAAGCTTCTCCCTGAGCAGGGTTTCCATTTCCCGGCCATTTGAGGATGGCATCTGCCGGCTCATAGCCGGGTTTCCAAAAATTTTGAAGATGATGATGAATATCCGATTTGCTCACCTTCCATGTGCGCCCGAATTTCAGGTAGTGTGTGGTATCATAGGAATTTGAAATGGGTCCTGCCTGTATGTCCTTTCCCTGTTGATTATATCTTTCGCTGCACAAGTGAAGTGCCCCGGCATCATCCAGGCCACCTATCCATAAAGAACTTAAAAACAACGTATTTGTGGATGCATTGGCCGGAAAACGATAATGAGGCTGCATAAAGTTATTTATATATGCTTGTCCCGTGCCGGGCAAGCGAAATTGTTTAGAAAACAAAGAACCATTTGCATTAACACCGGCATTAATATTATTGATGACCAATGAATCATAATACTTTTGATTAACTACATTTACAAATATCTTACCTATGGCAATTGTTGGATAGGTGTAATCACCATCTGTAAGAAAGTATTTGACTTCCTGTATGCCATTGGTTTGAAAAGCCGGCACATAAAAAACGGAATCATGCTGCAACCAGGCCTCACCAAACCTTGTGTCACAGCCTACAAAGCGGAGAATGAGCGTATCGGCTGCATTTTTGATATCATTGGCCAATGGCTTAATTGTCAGCGGAATGCCTGCGCGTGTAGTAACATAATCTTCCACTGCAACCGGCAGGTCAGGATTCAGCGAAAGCTGTATATTTACTTTTGTCCATTCTGAATAAGATTCGGGATTGTTGGCTTCCCTAACGCGGTATAACAGGGAATCTTTTACCAGGGAAAGCGGAGAAGACTGAAAAATTATTTTATTGTCTGCAGTAATGCTTCCGGCACTCACATCCTTTAGTATCAATGCATCGCCATTAATATCATAATCGTTGGCAAGAACATCGATAAGAATCGGCATGGCGGTTACTCCGGAAGCTACATCCGGCACCCCAACCGGACAATCGGGGTTTTTGGAAACATAAACAGTAACCGTAGCATCCCTTGTATAAATACCCGGATCGTCAGTTTTCCGTATAGAATATTTAAAATCATCCACTCCGGAGAAAGACAACTGGGGAGTATAGAGCAATGCGTCTTCGACTTGATGCACGCTGCCGTTGGTGGCCTGAGTATAGCTTCTGATTTCAATGGGATCTCCCTCAGGGTGCATGTCATTTTCCAACACAGGAATAATGATGGCAAAGCCGCCTGTAGTATAGGCGGAATCGGGGGTAATTATTGGCATATCCGGATTGGGTGTGTTTGTAATCACCACTTTAACCCTTTGGGATCTGTACCTTTCTTCAGTTGTTGTTTCCTGAATATAGTAGGAGAAGTAACTTCTTGCCCCAAGCTTTGATGTAAAAGTAACCGATGTAGAATCAGGGTTTATCTGAACGATGCAGTTTAACGGACTAAAAATTTCCATAATCTTTATTTCATCCCCGATAAGGTCGTAATCGTTGGCCAGAAGGTTCAGGTTATGGGTTTGCAGCTCCGGTAGTTCAAAGGTGTCGGGCAAAGCAACCGGAACATCCGGATTTGTAAGTACATTAACATGAACCAGTGCGTGATTGGATGTAAGTGAAGGGTTGCCGTTGTCTTTAATTTTATATCTGATCTGATCCTCGCTGTAACCCGTACATTTATAATAGATCATTTCGTTTTCTACCCTGGCTTCTCCCAATAGGGGAGCAACAAATGAAATAAAGATTTCATCTCCGTCAGGATCATAATCATTGGCCATCACATCAATCAGGGTGGGAACCTGATCCATTACATCCACTGAATCGGGCAGGGCTACCGGTGCCTGGTTTTGAGCCTGAACGTATACAAGGAAAGCTCCTGCAAAAAGAAGGGTTAGGAACGGCTTTTTCATAACGGTGGTTTTAATACGTACACGAATATATTCTGAGTTAGAGAATCAGCCTGAATTACAGACCGATTTATATATTGTTGAAGCGCCCTGTTTTTAATCGGGACAGTACACTTATTTTAAAACCAAATACAAAGAAAAGAACCGCAATCTCAATGCAAATTATCAACGAAAAGGAAAACCCCTACTAAAATTTGACTGCATTGGTTGGCTAATATAAGTATTATTTGCGTAGAAAAATCGGCAAATAAAAATAATTGTAAAATATAGCTGACTGATGAATAGAGTTTAGATACCTTAATACAAAAACCCGGCATAACCGGGTCTTGCATTCATATAAGGAATGATAAAAATCTATTCTTCTTCGCTTTCTTGTTCTTCGTAAGCTTTTAAAAGGGCGGTTTGTACATCGCCGGGCACCATGCTGTATTCAGCAAAGGCCAGGGAATATGTTCCACTGCCACTGGTAAGTGAGCTTAGTGCGGTTGAGTAGCGATTCATTTCGGCCAGGGGCACCTTTGCTTTTACAATCTGATAGTGGCCTTCACTGTCCATACCCATAATCACTGCACGGCGTCCCTGAAGGTCGGTCATGATATCGCCCATGCGATCGGCGGGTACCATAACTTCTACATCATAAATGGGTTCCAGAATTTTAGGGCCGGCATTTTTGAAGGCTTCTTTAAAAGCGGTACGTCCGGCAAGTTTAAACGCAAGCTCATTGGAATCCACGGGGTGCATCTTGCCATCATATACGTTTACCACGATATCGCGGGCATAGGAGCCGGTAAGGGGACCTTCTTCAATTTTTTCCATGATTCCTTTGAGGATAGCCGGCATAAAGCGGGCATCAATGGAACCGCCCACAATACAGTTATTAAAGACCAGTTTTCCACCCCAGGGCAAGTCATGGGTATCTGTACCGCGAATTGGGAATTCGGTCTGGTTAGCCATGCCTTCGGTGTAAGGTTGAATAAGCATATGCACTTCACCAAACTGACCAGATCCACCCGATTGTTTTTTATGACGATACATGGCTTTTGCCTGTTTGGTAATGGTTTCCCGGTAAGGGATTTTTGGAGTGTAATATTCAATGGCAATTTTCTCAATATTTTCGAGGTGCCATTTAGCGATATTCAGGTGAAGCTCGCCCATACCCCTTATAAGGATTTGTTTGAGTTCTTTGGAATACTCAATGCTGATGGTAGGATCTACCTTTTGTAATTCAGAGAGGGCAGCACCCAATTTCTCGTCATCTGAAGTATTTTTGGCCCGAACAGCCATGGTAATTTTAGATGCGGGAAAAACAATGGGTTCAATTACCTGACCAGAAATCTTTGGACTGTTGAGGGTGTGATTGGTACGAACATTTTTCATTTTAATGGCTGCACCAATATCTCCGGCTACAACTTTCTCAATTTTTTCGCGCTTTTTACCGGCAACAATGAACATTTGAGAAATTCGTTCTTTAGAGGAGTTAACGCCATCCACCATGTCCATAGCTTCGGTAATTTCTCCCGCGTATACTTTGAAAAAGGATATTTCTCCAAGATGTTCTTCCACGGCTGTTTTGAAAATAAGGGCGGACGCAGGATCAGCAGGATTACAATTGAGTTCCTTGTCATCTGTGGTTTTGCGCGGAGGAACTTCATCCGGGGCAGGAAGTGTATTTACAATAAAGTCGAGGAGCGTATCAACGCCAAAGTTTGGCTTAGCAGCTACGCACATAACCGGAAACATTCCTCTGTTAACGATACCAAGTTTTAATCCCCGGGCCAGTTCTTCGGAAGTAAGGGTTCCGTTTTCGAAAAAGGCTTCCATGAGGGATTCATCATTCTCAGCAGCATTTTCAATCAAATTATTGAGCATTTCTTCAGCCCTGGCCTTTTGATCATCAGGGATATCAAGTACCTGAGCTTTGCCGCCGCCAGCTTCATATTTATACATTTTCTGCTGAAGTACATCAATGATTGCATTGAATCCATGTCCTTCGTTTACAGGATATTGGAAAGGAGTAACCGATGAGCCAAATTGACCCTTAAGCTGTCGAAGGCTCTCCTCAAAACTTGATTTTTCGTGTTCCAGATGATTAATTACAAAGAGTAAAGGTGTATTGATGGCGCGTGCATGACGCCAGTTGATTTCTGTACCAACTTCTACTCCGTTTTGCGCGTTTACCAACATAAGTGCAGTGTCGGCAACATTGAGTGCAGCCACTACTTCGCCAATAAAATCATCGAAACCAGGAGCATCAATAATATTGATTTTATGATCTTTGTGTTCTGCAAAAAGCACTGTTGATGATACTGAATTCTGCCGTTCCAGCTCAATATTACGATAATCTGAAACTGTATTCTTATCTTCTATTGTGCCACGCCTGTTGATCACACCGCCCTCAAAAAGCATAGCCTCAGCCAGAGTGGTTTTACCTGTTTTTGCGCCGCCAATAAGGGCGATATTCCTTAACTCTTTTGTTTTATAAACCTTCATGTTTTTAATAAGTTATGATGATGAATCCTATTCTGAAAGGGCGACAAAGTTATAAAAAACCCTTATAAAACAAAATCCTTTTTTAAAATTGCCTAAAAGGCTGTTGGTGATCTGTGATCTGTAACTGGTGATTGGTGATTGGTGGTTGGTGATTAGTGATTAGTGACTGGTGATTAGGAATTCAATCTGCAATCTGCAATCAATACTTGCGTGTCTCTGCGTCTTTGCGTCCTAGCGTGATTCTTTAAAATCTGAACCGGAGCGAAGTGGAATTCACCGAAGGTAAATCTGCAACCTATTTAATTTTAATATCAAACTGCACCATATCAAAGAAACGCTGAATCCGGTTTTCGAGTTCCCCGTTGTTTAGTGCCTGTAGGCCTTCGATACCAAATTTTTCCACCGTAAATGAAGCCATGGCTGACCCATAAATAATGGCGCGTTTCATATTACTGAAAGAGATGTCACCCGATTGAGCAAGATAACCAATAAAACCACCGGCAAAAGTATCCCCCGCACCGGTTGGATCAAATACTTCCTCAAGTGGCAGGGCAGGTGCAAAAAAGACTTCATTCTTATGAAACAGCAATGCACCGTGTTCCCCTTTTTTGATCACCAGAAATTCCGGGCCCATTTGCAGAATCTTACGTGCCGCCTTTATCAGTGCATATTCACCGGAAAGTTGACGGGCTTCGGCATCGTTAATGGTAAGCACATCTACCATACCAATTACTTCCAACAGATCATCCCAGGCGCTATCCATCCAGAAATTCATGGTATCCATTACGATAAGCCTGGGCCGTTTGTTAAATTGCTCAATTACCTGCTTCTGAATGGATGGGGTGAGGTTACCCAACATTAGAAATTCGCTTTGCTGGTAGGCTGCCGGAAGAACAGGATTGAAACCTGCCAGCACGTTTAGCTCCGTAATCAGTGTATCGCGCGAGTTCATGTCATTGTGATAGCGGCCTGACCAAAAAAAAGTTTTTCCTTCTTTTATAATTTCAATACCGCGGGTATCTATCTTGTTGTTTTGTAGCAATTGCATATGATCTGCCGGGAAATCACCTCCAACTACCGAAACAATATTGGCCTGGCTACCCAGCTTGGCGGCTGCCAATGCAATATAAGTGGCTGCTCCGCCAAGTATTTTATCTGTTTTCCCGAAAGGGGTTTCAATGGCATCAAAAGCAACGGTGCCTACAATAACTAAACTCATGTATAATTACTTAATTGTACAATTTACGGAATATTCCGGACGGCAAAGTTATAAAAATCTCAGCGGCAGACAGTGGGTTTTATTCAAAAACTACCTGAGTAAGTTCTGAATCCGTTTTAAAAGCACGGTGACCGCTCAGTGGCCAATAGGTATACCAGGGGAATCTCAAAGGGATCAGATTTGAGCCATGAGCGGATTTCCAAAAACAGGTAGCATCCAGTAGGTGGTATAATGATGGTTTCCCCGGGCCATTACAGACAAATTCACCCCATTGATACTAAACTTCAGAGATTGCACCGGAAGCACTTCCGGGTGTTCAGCTTCCGATTCAGCCACAAACATCACAGCATTGAGTGCATCCATATACACATTGTTGCCATCCACGGGCCCTTAAGTACTGTTAAGTGTTGATAATCTGCAACTTAGAAATTTGCGTTCAAAGGTTTGATGGTTTTCTTTGAAGAATTTAAATTGCTTTTCAAATTAAATTTCTTTTTAAGAGACCATATCCCGTCCATAAACCAAAAAGATTGATTACTTTTATTTTGGATTAGTTTATGGTCATATGCGTCAAACATCTTCAACAAAACCCTGACCTGGTCAAAGATCAAGCTATAAATGTAGTAATAAGCGGCTATGAAAAAACCATTGCTCCTCTTTTTATGCGTTTTTTTCTCTCTTCTTGCCATGACCCAAACCAATGTGGCAGAAACAATGGGTCCGATCTTCTCCCTGAAAATTCATAAAACCCCCATATTCCTTGAAAGAGAGAACAACCTTTTTGAACTGAGTCTTTTTGCGGAAGCAGGAAAATTGCCGGGAGAAATCGTTGCAATCAGGTTGCACTTTACCCCGAAAAGCAATTTGGATATGCTTGCCCGGATGGAGGTTACAGATACCTCCGGCTTGAAATACTACTCAGGCCAGGGTGTTAAAAGCGGGCAGAATATCCTCCTTCCTGTAAATCAGAAACATAACCATAGACCACTAACCCTTGTTTTTACTTTTAGGTTGAATGCAAATGCGGATCTGGGAAAAAGTCTGGAACTTGATTCGGCTGAAGTCGTTTTTGCTATGGGGCAAACCATCCGCGTTCTCCCCAGAGAGCGTTTTGAATATCGTCCTGCTCTGGTGCTGCGGACTGCAGGGCAGGATAATTGCGACACTTACCGCATACCGGGTCTGGTTACCACCAACACGGGAACCCTTATAGCTGTATATGACAACCGATACAACAACAGCAAAGATTTGCAGGAAAATATTGACATAGGAATGAGCCGCAGCACCGATGGCGGAAAGACCTGGGAACCCATGAAAGTAATTATGGATATGGGGAAATGGGGTGGCAGGGCTGAAAACCTGAATGGTATTGGCGATCCTTGCATTTTATATGATGATAAAAATGCAACCATTTGGGTGGCTGCGCTTTGGATGAGTGGCGCAACCGAAAAAGATATGCTCTGGTGGGCCTCCAGACCGGGAATGACTCCCACCGAAACAGGACAATTCATGCTCACCAAAAGCACTGACAACGGCCTGAGCTGGTCAACACCCATTAACATTACCGATCAAATCAAAGATCCTTCATGGCAGTTGCTTTTGCAAGGTCCAGGCAAAGGAATCTGCATGAAAAATGGCACCCTGGTTTTTCCGGTACAATTCAAAAAAGATATTGGTGAAAAATCTTTGGATGGCGGACAATTCACCTGCCATTCGTCCATAGTATATAGTGTTGACGGGGGCGAGAGCTGGGAAATTGGCAGCGGAGCCAAATCCAACACCACCGAAGCACAAGTGGCTGAACTGAGCGACGGCAGCCTGATGCTCAATATGCGCGATGACCAAAACCGCGCTGATAAAAGTGAGACCAATGGTCGCGCCGTGGCCATAACCCAAAATTTAGGCGAAACCTGGGAAACCCACCCCTCTTCCAACGCCGCACTGCAGGAACCAAACTGCATGGGAAGCCTTATTTCCGCTGACATTCTGCTTGATGGACAAATCCAAAAGATATTGTTTTTCAGCAATCCCAACAGCAAAACCGAACGCACCAACATGACCATAAAAGCAAGTAAAGATGAAGGCCTCACCTGGCCCCTGGGATTTCAGATAATGTTGAACGAAACCATTGGTTTCGGCTATTCATGCCTGAGTATGGTAGATGAGTATACAGTTGGGATTCTGTACGAAGGGGTGAAGGATATTTATTTTCAGAAGGTACCGGTTGGAGATTTCTTCAAGGCCGGGAAATAGAATTAATCAGGCAAATAGGGAATCGCCCCTTAGCCGGCGAGAATAATTACCTCATTTTGTTTGACTTTAAGTATGCCTCCGGTTATTTTTACATATTGAGTGTTCCTCTGAAGGTCAACAATGCGAACGATACCATCTTTAAGTGCGGCAATCATGGGAGCATGGTTATCCAGGATTTCGAAAGAACCTGAGACACCTGGCAACTGTACCAGATGTACATTTCCACTAAATAGTGTTTTGTCAGGGGCAATAATGTCGAGTTTCATGGCCGCAATTCAAGTTATTGTGCACTAATTAGTTTCTTTCCTTTTTCAATTGCTTCTTCGATGGAACCTACCATATTGAAAGCAGCTTCAGGGTACTGATCAGTTTCACCGTCGAGGATCATGCGAAAACCTTTGATGGTATCTTCAATGCTTACGAAAACTCCAGGAATGCCGGTGAACTGAGTAGCTACAAAGAAGGGTTGTGAAAGGAAACGTTGCACCCTGCGGGCACGTGAAACCACGAGTTTATCTTCATCGGAAAGTTCATCCATACCAAGAATGGCAATGATGTCCTGCAATTCTTTGTAGCGCTGGAGAATTTCTTTAACCCTGAGAGCAGTGGTGTAATGTTCATCGCCTACCACTTCGGGAATGAGTATGCGTGAAGTGGAATCAAGGGGGTCAACTGCGGGATAGATGCCCAGCTCAGAAATTTTACGGCTGAGAACAGTGATGGCATCCAGGTGTGCAAAGGTAGTGGCAGGAGCAGGGTCGGTAAGGTCGTCGGCGGGTACATAAACCGCCTGAACCGAGGTAATTGAACCCCGTTTGGTTGAGGTAATGCGTTCCTGCATAATGCCCATTTCAGAGGCCAGGGTAGGCTGATAACCCACGGCAGAAGGCATTCGGCCTAACAGAGCCGATACTTCGGAACCAGCCTGGGTAAAACGGAAAATATTATCCACAAAGAAAAGAATATCACGACCTCCGGTTTTTTCATCTCCGTCACGAAAGTATTCAGCCATGGTTAGCCCCGAAAGGGCAACGCGGGCACGGGCTCCGGGGGGTTCATTCATCTGGCCGAATACCAGGGTTGCCTGAGATTTGAGCAACTCATCCCTGTCAACCTTTGTAAGGTCCCAGCCGCCTGCTTCCATATCCTTTTGAAATGCTTCGCCATAACGGATAATTCCCGATTCAATCATTTCGCGCAGCAGGTCATTGCCTTCACGGGTACGTTCTCCTACTCCCGAAAAAACCGACATACCGGAATACTGTTTGGCGATGTTATTAATCAATTCCATGATAATCACCGTTTTGCCAACACCGGCACCACCAAATAAACCGATTTTACCTCCTTTTGCATAAGGTTCGATCAGATCGATGACTTTTATGCCCGTATACAGTACTTCTTTTTGAGTAGTAAGGTTTTCAAATTTTGGAGGATCGCGGTGAATGGCATATACCTGTTTGCCTTCTACAGGTCCCAGGCCATCAATTGGTTTTCCAATAACATTGAACAACCGGCCTTTAACATCATCACCAACCGGCATAGAAATGGGCCTGCCAGTAGCAATTACGGGCATTCCCCGGCTCAAACCATCGGTGCTGTCCATGGCAATGGTTCGCACAGTGCTTTCACCAATATCCTGTTGAGATTCGAGCACAATCACCTGCCCATCAGGTGCAGTTACCTCCAGTGCATCGTATATGTTTGGGAGTTTGTCATTTTCATCAAAGGCTACATCGACTACCGGGCCTATAATCTGGGAGATTCTTCCTTGTACTTTTTCGGACATATCGCGATTTGTAATAATTCTATCGGGAGCAAATTTAACAAACATTCCTTTGATATGAATGTTCAGGGACAAAAATAATTGAATAACTACGTTTTGAGGTTTTATTTTGTGTCATCATACAATAAACCGGAGTACTATTCGTAAGTTTTTTGTATTTTGGCCGCCCGGGCAACATCTGCCAAATGGCAATCAGACCCGGGTAAAAGAATTTTCATTAATCAACAAAAAAAGATTATGCGACAGAAAATGTTTAGTTTAATGGGCTTGATGCTATTTGTATTTACCCTTCCGGCAATGGCCTGTACCAATTTTCTTATTTCAAAAGGGGCAAGCACAGATGGATCAACCATGATTACTTATGCTGCAGACTCACATGTCCTTTATGGAGAACTCTATTTTCGGCCGGCTGCTGATTATCCCGAGGGTACCATGATAGATGTGTATGAGTGGGATACCGGAAAATGGCTTGGTAAAATCAAGCAGGTACCACACACCTATTCCGTAGTAGGTAACATCAATGAACATCAGGTGGCTATTGGTGAAACGACGTATGGTGGCTTACCCGAACTGGTTGACACAACAGGCATTATTGATTATGGCAGTTTGATGTATCTCACCCTGCAACGGGCCAAAACTGCACGGGAAGCCATAAAAATAATGGGCGAATTGGTTGCAGAATATGGTTATTATAGTTCAGGGGAATCTTTTTCCATTTCAGATAAAAATGAAGTCTGGATTCTTGAGATGATTGGAAAAGGCTCTCCAAAAGTAGTGAAAGGCAAGCGCAATCGTACCAATACAGTTTACAATAAAGGGGCTGTTTGGGTGGCCCGTCGCATTCCTGACGGATACATTTCCGGACACGCAAACCAGGCTCGCATCACCACTTTCCCCTTAAATGATCCTGAAAATTGTATTTATTCGCCCGATGTAATCGGATTTGCACGGGAAAAAGGCTATTTTAATGGTGAGGATAAGGATTTTAGTTTTTCAGATACTTATGCACCCATGGATTTTGGTGCAGCCCGTTTTTGTGAAGCAAGAGTTTGGGCCGGATTTAACCAGGTAACCTCAGGTATGGATAAATATACCGATTATGCCAAGGGTTATGACCTGAAAAACCGCATGCCACTATGGGTAAAACCCGATAAGAAACTCAGCGTTCAGGATGTTATTGGCATGATGCGCGATTATTATCAGGGTACTGATTTGGATATGACCAAAGACATTGGCGCCGGGCCTTATCAAAGCATCGTTCGCTGGAGGCCCATGACCTGGGAGATTGATGGCGAAAAATATTTTAATGAAAGAGCGATTTCTACCCAGCAAACCGGCTTCTCTTTTGTAACTCAGTCGCGTGATTGGCTGCCCGATCCCATTGGTGGTATCTTGTGGTTTAGCGTAGATGACTCCTATAGTACAGTTTATGTGCCTATGTATTGCGGTATTACTGCCGTTCCGGAAGCTTATGCTGTGGGAAACGGCGATTTAATGACTTTTAGCGACGATGCTGCCTTCTGGGTATTTAACCAGGTTTCCAATTTTGCCTATACACGTTATCGCGATATGATTGTAGACATTCAGAAAGTACAATCGGCGCTTGAAAATAAATTTGTGGCCTCCACCCCGATTGTGGATAAAGCTGCTGCTGAGATGTACCAGACTGATCCTGCCAAAGCACGTGAATTCCTGACCGATTATTCTGTAAATCAGGGCAACAGTACGGTGAAGCGCTGGAAAGAATTGTATCATTTCCTGTTTACAAAGTATCTGGACGGAAACGTAAAGGAAATTGATGGAAACAATCAAAATCCCAAGGTGAAATTTCCTGGTTACGACGAACAATATTATCGTATACTGATTGAAAAGACAGGCGATAAATTTAAAGTGCCGGAGCAGGACGGGAAATAGGATTGCGGATTGCAGATTTACCTTCGGTGAGCTCCGCTTCGCTCCGGTTCGGATTGAATTTCAAATCAGCCGGTGATAGCGCACGCTTGTAGCACGTGCCCTTACCGGTTTCAGAATCCTTCCAATCAGGAAGACCTAACAGGTTGGAAGAAAACCTGTAGGGTCAGTTTTAAATCACCCGGTGATAGCGCACGCTTGTAGCACGTGCCCTCAGGTTTCAGAATCCCTCCAATCAGGAAGACCTAACAGGTTGGAAGAAAACCTGTAGGGTCATTTTCAAATCACCAATCCTCCCGAGGCGGGCAGGCACAGATCGCACATTTCCAAATAAAAATTTTAGACCTAAGCTTTATTCCTGTAATTTTGCATTTGTTTTTACGTTGTAATAAAAGCAATTAACAATTTGATTTTAGTCAAAGCAGCCAATCATTTAAAACGACTTATTTCATGGAAATCACATCGGACTATACCGGAAACGGAAATAGGAAAAGCCAAAACAAATTCTGGATTATTATAGTTATTCTCATCGCAGCACTGGCACTGCTGGCCTGGCTTTACCTGTCCACCCGTTCCCGGCTGGGTAATATGCTTGAGGAAAAAGAACATCAGCGGACGGAGCTGCAACATGAACTGGATTCCTTAATCACAGAACACAATAATATTAAGCTGGAATATGGCACGTTTGCCGATTCATTGGCTTCTAAAGACAGTGTGATACAAGCCAATGCCCTTGAAATAAGAAAATTACTTGATACCCAGTATGAGTTTTATAAAGTCAGGAAGAAACTGGAAAAGTTGCGCGCTATTTCTCAGGGCTACCTTAAGCAAATGGATTCCCTTTATACAGTGAATCGTGAGCTAAAAGAAGAAAATGAGCAAATTCGCGGCAGTTACCGGAAAGAGCAGGAAAAAAGCAGCACTTTGCTTAAAGATAAGGAAGCATTGAATGAGAAGGTGACACAGGCAGCGGTACTTCGGGCATATAAGATTACCACAGAGGGGATGCGGGGTAATGGCAGCAAAGAAAAAGAAACAGATAAAGCCAAACGGGTTGAAAAGTTAAAAGTTTGCTTCACTCTGGGTGAAAACACATTGCTTTCAGCCGGTCGTAAAGATATTTATGTACGCATTTCGCGGCCGGATAAAACCATTTTGACCAGAGGAATAGGGGATGAGTTCTCGTTTATGTATAAGGGAGAAGTGCTTCAATACTCTATTAAGGAGACGGTGAATTACCAAAATGAAGCCATGGATATTTGTTCCTATTGGTACAACCGGTCAAAAAGCGATCTGCCCTCAGGCACCTATGTGGTTTCGGTATATACCAGTGACTACGAAATAGGACAAACTACCTTTACACTGAGATAGGACAGCCCATTTACTGTGAATTACAGACACAGAAGTAGCTACAACCTTTGAATAAAACTGCTGTCATGCCAATTTTTAAAAGTTGCGTCATGGCTTAATGCCTCTTTACTATTTTCAATGTCTTTGTATTCAAGTGATTGTCAATTTTTAAAAAATAAATTCCGGCTTCCAGATCCGTTAAATCAATGGTTTGGTTGTCGTTACTGATTTGTGTTTTTTTAATGGTCTGCCCCAGGCCGTTCAAAATAGTCAGCTCATACCTTCCCATTTTGTTATTTTCGATATGGATTTTGTTTGTAAAGGGATTTGGATAAATTTTGATGTCATAAACTTCACGTTGTTCTGTCCCCAGAACGATATTTATATAGCAGTCAGAGTAAGATGGATGCTGCCATATATGTTGGTTGTTTGAAAATGAGCAGATAAGCAACATTGAGTCTGGCTGTTCCTGACTAAACGTTACCGGGAAATTAGGGAAAAGTGGACCGTGAATACTTCCAATTCCTTCAATCCATATTTCATTAAGTTGATCAAATGCCTGAAATGCAGGCTCAGCAAATTTTATTCGTCTGTAATCATCTCCGTTAATTTGAATATTATCAACACTTACAACTTGAAGCCACTCGGGATACATTCCATGCAAGTCAAAAAGAATACTGTCGCCAACATTCAAAGAGAAGTCATATAGTGTGTCGAGTTGATTTAAAGTGTCGAGATAAAATACTTTGTTATTTTCTTCTCTTAACAAACCCCGATATAAAAGATCATTATGAAACAATGAGTCATTTGTCGAATAAAGCTTGAACCATAATTCATCATTAATTATTGTGTCACCCTGAAAGCCAAAAACCGTAGTTGTTGTCGCTGCAAAATATGGGTTTTGTTGATTTGCAGAAGGATAAGTTTTAGCAACATTCCATTTTGAATCCAGGTTGTCAAAATGATTAATTACTTGTCCCCAAAGCATTGAGGGAAGAAGTAGCATTGAAAGAATAATTGTTGTTTTCATATCTCTATTTTATTTGACGTTTTTATTTTTATAGTGTGTTGTGGGCAGCTTACTTATTTTTCTGATGCAATCTTTAAATCCATTAAATTTCTTTTCACTCCATTGTCTAAGTTTTTTTGAAAATACCCCCTGAAAAGCTTTGGGAATATTCCTTGCAAACTCTCTTCAACATGAACTGTTGTTTTATCTCCTTTATCTTTAAAAAACCAATTATGAATTGCACTGGCTCCAAAGGTTTTTCCCGTCCAGCCAAATTCAACTTTTGGTTCAATAGTGTGGATTTGAGAAGTAAATGACAGCCCACCAGCCTTCCATTTAAACTCAACTCCTTCTTTTAATTCTTCTTTTAAATCCGATTCAGTAACTTCTCTTTGCCAATCAGGCCAGTCGTTGATGGTTGTCAATATTTGCCAAACCTTTTCTCTTGGTGCATCTATCACAATGTCAGCCTGTGATTTCACAGGAGCATTTTTATTGATTGGAATATTCATTTCTTCAGTTTCATTTAAGGGTTGAGAGGATGTGTAATTTTTAAACCGGATACTTTTATATGTGAAAGAATCATTATTACCACGGGAATCAGCAAAATGGCGTAAAAAATTATTTTATTCCATATTGCCCACAACGTCCGTGGCTATGCGCTGTCAGGCATTCTTGAAAACCTATCATCGCCGCAATAACAATCTTCGTTAAAAGTACAATTTTTTATACCACGAGGCAACTGATAGCATTTATCTTTTTTACAGATTTCTTGTTTGGGGAGGAGCCAGGCCAGGGGACAACGTTTTCTGCCGCGTAGTCTTTTCGGGCAGTGCGATGAAGCCGGGTGCCCACACTTATCCCTCTAAAAACCCTCAAAAAACTCAACTTATACTTCAATCCGCAAAGTGGTCTTTTTTTAGACTGTCAACCAACGTATGTATTAGCGAATCGGGCTAGTTCGGGTATGATACCAGCTTCAAAATAGAAAATATATTCCTCGTCGGCAAGAAATTGATGATATTCCTTGTACAGTTTTTGCCCACTTTAATCAGCTCTATGATACCACTTCGGGCACAAAATGCAATAACATCAAACCCGCCCGATACCCTTATAGTAGGCATAGCAGGCAGCGAACCTTTTGTTTTCAAGCGCAATTCAGCTACCAAAGGAATCGCCATTGAAATATGGGAGGATATTGCAAATAAGCAATCACAGGACTATAGATATATCTCTTTTGAAACGGTGGATGCCGCACTAAATGCCTTAAACAACGGGGAACTGGATCTGGTTGTCGGCCCCATAAGCATAACCTCTCACCGGTTGGAATTTATGCGGTTTTCACAACCATTTTACAATTCGAGTCTGGCTATAGTATCACGCGCCGATAAGCTTAGCCTTTGGGAGAAAATTAAACCTTTCTTTAGCATTAAATTGCTGATGGCCGTGGCATTATTTCTCTTTATTCTTGCCGTTGTGGGCACATTTTTATGGTTGGCCGAACGCAAACAATCGCCGGAGCAATTCCCCGAAGACCCCATAAATGGAATAGCCAATGGCATGTGGTTAGCCATAGTAACCATGAGCACCACCGGCTATGGAGACAAAGCTCCCGTCACTTTATGGGGCCGGATAATTGCAGGAAGCTGGATGGTCATTTCTATTATCTTTGCCACATCAATGGTTGCCGGTATTGCCAGTACACTCACCCTTTCCTCACTCAGCACTTCCACCATTTCCAATATTGAACAATTGTCCGGTCGCAAAGCGGCAACCATTTCGGCTTCACCTTCCGAAGACTTTTTAAAAGAATATAACATTAAAACAGTTACAACCAGTACCTTAAACGAAGCAATTACCCATTTAAAAAACAAAGAGGTTGATGCAGTGGTTTATGATCGGCCACAATTGTTGTACTTCCTCAAGAAACACAACGAAAATTTGTATATTACCAATGCAGAGTACTATAAACAAGGATATGGCTTCGCATTTCCATTAAATACCACGCTTATTTATGATATAAACAGGGCTTTGCTGGAGTTGGCCGAGGATCAGGAAATCCAGAGAATTGTGGATTATTATCTGAACAAGGATAAATAATATTAAACCTGCTGATAGTGTTTGAATAGTATGGTTTAAGAAACTAAACAGGTTTCACTACAACTAAGACAGCTAGAAAAACCCAAATTTTAGCCTTTTTTGAAGTAGTTCCAAAAAGCAACATGTTCATTCAAGATTAGAAAAGCCACTATCGCTCCGGCAATTAATGCAGCGGTTACCAAGGCTGAAATGCAAAATTAATTCCATTCAAAAACAGAGTATCCCCAAAGGAATAAGCCCAAAGCTCTCTTTTCAAGGTTTTTGTGGGAATATTTTTATCTTTTGACGTTATTTTGAAGTCATTTCCGCCACTCATTCTGATATCGCCTATTGACCTTTTTTCAATTTCCAAATCAAGTTGCTTTGAAGGAGACTTGTTAATAATTTCCTCAAAACTCATATAAGCTCCCTTCGGGAAGTGGTTGGTCTGAGCCATTGAACTATGTTCAAAAAGCAATAAAGCAAATGTAAAAATTAAATATTTCATTTCAGATTAATTGTTATGTTTCCAATCTTTGCGCTGATTACACATGTGTATTGTTTTGGTTTATTTCCGACATGCGGCTTTTGGCGTATTTAACAGCCTGGTGCAATTTCTGCTGCAATAGCTTTTTCGATGGCAGAACGGTGAAGTAATCAACAAACCCACAGATTACAGATCACAGATCACAGATTACAGATCACCAATTAACCGCGAATTACGCAAATTAACGCGAATTATGTTTCAAAGGCTCAACACCTCAACAAATCCACAAATCAACAGATTGCAGATTTACCATCGGAGAACTCCGCTTCGGATTGAATTTCTAACCACCAATCATGTCTGATTAACCCAGAACTTCTTCGGGAAAAAACAGCCTGTTCCGCTGAACAATTAAACTTCGGAAACGTTTATAGGTTCCAAAGTTTCCAAAAAATAATCTTTGCCATATGGACAGTAAACTCACATCAATACTCAACACGGCCAGTTCTCTTTTCAGAAAGTTTGGGGTGAGGAGTATTTCGATGGACGAAATTGCTTCTCAATTGGGTATGTCAAAAAAGACATTATACCAGTATGTGGAAAATAAAACAGAGTTGGTAGAGAAAGTACTTGATTTTTATTTCCAGCATAGCAGTGCCTGTATTGATGAGATAAACGGCAGCATGAATGCCATTGATGTATTGATACACGTGAGTGAAGCGGTGAGTGAGGAAATATCCAGCTCCAATCCGGTGATGTTGTTCGACCTTCAAAAATATTATCCTGAGCAACACCGGGCGTTTGTATCCAGAAAGAAGGAGCATGTATATGAGAAAATTCGTGAGAACATGCTGCAGGGAATACATGAAGGCATTTACCGGGCAGAGATTGATGTAGAACTTATAGCCAAACTTTATGTGGAGAAATTATTAGGAGTTCATGATCCGGAATTTCTCTCCTCGATGAAGTTTTCACAGCAGGAGATATTTAAAGTGATGTTTGAAAATCACATTAGGGGCATAGCCAATGCCAAAGGACTGGCCTATTTTGAAAATATGTTAAACAAATCAACTTCTTAACCATCCAATGAAATTATCCTGTATCAAATTCTTACTACTGTTCATTCCTGCTTTTTGCTTTAGCATGCTGCTTCATGCGCAGGAAAAGCAATCCTCACCCATAGCCCTCAGCCTGAAACAGGCTCAGGAATATGCTTTGGAGAACAATACCAGCGCAAAAAATTCGCTCATTGACCTGGAACTGGCCAAAAAGAAAATCTGGGAAACCCTCTCCATTGGTTTGCCACAGATCACTGCTAAAGCCAATTACCAGCACCTGTTCAAGGTGCCCGAACTCAGTCTGGGAGGAACCACTTATCTGGCTACCGACCTGGCTCCGGGAACTGTGATAACGGCCAGCGATATTATCAATGAAAATGTTTACATGGGTTTTCGGGCTGGTCAGCCCATTCAACTCGGAGTGAAGGATAATCTGGTTTTTGATTTCACCCTTTCACAACTGATTTTCAGTGGCGAATACCTGGTTGGGGTGCAGGCTTCTAAAGTATATTATCTGCTTTCAGACCAGGCAAAAACAAAAACAGACCTGGATATTCGCGAATCGGTAGCCAACACATACAGCCTTGCATTGGTATTGGAGCAATCGCGCAATACCCTGGCTCAGTCGCTCAATAATGTGAACTCCACACTTGAAGAGATGCAGGCTATGTATGAACAGGGTTTTATCGAAAATACCGATGTGGACCAGATGGAACTCAACTCACTGAACCTGACCAACTCACTCAACTCCATGCAACGTCAGGTAGAGGCCACCCGCGATTTGTTGAAATTCCAGATGGGTATGCCCTATGAAAATACCATTGTACTCACCGACAGCCTCGAAAGTATAACCGGAGAGGTGACCATTGAAACATTGGTGGCAAACCAGTTTAATGTAAGTCAAAACATCAATTATCAAATGATGGAAACCCAGGAAAAACTGAGCACCTACAGTCTTAAACGGGAAAAGAGTACCTATTTGCCCACCCTGGCTGCCATTTATCAGCATACCGAAAAGGTAAACCAACCCGAATTTGATTTTGCACCCAAAGATTTGATTGCCCTTTCGCTGAACTTCCCGCTGTTCACCAGCGGTCAACGAAACTCTAAAGTGCAGCAACGCAAGCTGGAACTGGAAAAAGTAGTCAACAATAAAGCCAATGTGGCCAGTGGATTGCAACTGGAATACGAAACGGCAATGAATGAGCTAACCACTGCCTGGGAAGCCTGGCTGAACAATCAGAAAAACATTGAACTTACCCAACGTATTTATGACAAAACCCTGATCAAATACAAAGAAGGTATTTCATCGAGCCTTGACCTGACCAATGCACAAAATCAATATCTGACTGCACTGGGCAATTATTACAATGCCAATTATACACTGATTACAGCTAAAAACAAGCTGGACAAATTAACCAATAACCTTTAAGCATCCGAAAAAATCACGCAATGAAGACTTTAATAAAAAAATCACTGATACTGACAGCCGTGGTGCTTTTTGCGGTGGCCTGTAACAAACCTGCTGATAAGAAAGCACAGCTTGCAGATCTGAAAAAGCAAAGAGACGAATTAAACATGCAAATACAATCACTTGAGCAAGAGTTGGGTGGCAGTGACAGCCTGGCAAATAAAAAAATGACTACCGTTGCCATAACCGAAGCCGAAAAATCGTCATTTGACCATTACATTGAGGTGCAAGGCAAAGTGGACGGCGAGGACAACATTGCCGTTTCGGCGCAAACTCCGGGTTTGATCACCGCAGTGCTGGTGAAAGAAGGCGATGCAGTGAAAAAAGGAGAGGTTATGGCCCTCACAGACAACAGTGTATTACAACAGCAGATTGAAAATGTAAAGACACAGTTGAATTTTGCCACCAATCTGTATAACAAGCAAAAAGCATTGTGGGATCAGGAGATTGGCAGCGAAGTGCAATACCTTACCGCCAAAAACAACAAAGAAAGTCTTGAGGCCAACCTGGCTGCATTGAACGATCAGTTGGAGATGACGAAAATTAAATCGCCCATTAATGGTACCGTTGAAGAAGTTAATCTTAAAGTCGGGCAGATGGCTTCACCCGGAATGCCTGCAGTGAGGGTAGTGAATTTTTCTTCGGCCAAGGTGGTGGCTGATATTTCAGAAACCTATGCTTCAAGAGTTAAAAAAGGAGATAAGGTTATTGTATTTTTCCCCGATTTCAAAAAAGAGATTGAAACCAAAATCCATTTTACCAGCAAATACATCAATCCGGTGAACCGTACCTTCTTAACGGAAGTAAAACTAAGGCCCAGCGATATAGAATACCGGGCCAATATGCTGGCGGTGGTCAAAATCAATGACTATACCAATCCTTCTACTTTCGTAATTCCTGTATCACTGCTTAAAGATTCATCAAGTGGAAAATATATCTATACAGCAAAAGAGGAAAACGGCAGGTTGATAGCCCGCCGCAAGATAGTGGAAGTAGGCCGCACCTATAACGGTATGGCCGAAATAATCTCGGGTCTGGAAAAGGGCGATAAAATCATTACAACTGGGTACAATAATCTTGTTGAAGGACAACTGATAAAGTTGAATGGCACCCAGGATTAATGACCTTTTACATTTATGCCAACTATGAAAAACCATAAAATAAAGGAATTTTTTGCCACCAGTTGGGCAATTGACAATAAAACCAGCATCTATGTGCTGGCCATTTTTATCACCCTAATGGGGATAACAGCATACCGCAGCATTCCCAAAGAACAATTCCCGGAAATTATAATTCCTACCATTCTGGTAAACACCATTTATCCCGGCACTTCGCCCGAGGATATGGAGAATCTGGTAACCCGCCCCATCGAAAAGCAATTGAAGGGAATAAACGGTGTTAAAAAGATTACCAGCAACTCATTGCAGGACTTTTCATCCATAGCCGTGGAGTTCAATACCAATGTAGATGTGCCCGAAGCCAAACAGCGCGTGAAAGATGCTGTGGATAAGGCCAAAGCCGATTTGCCTACCAACCTGCTGGACGATCCCGATGTGCGTGACATTGATTTTTCGGAAATCCCCATCATGTACATTCAGATTTCGGGTGACTATGACCTGGATCAACTGAAAAAGTATGCCGATATCGCCCAGGATAAATTTGAAGCGCTTTCCCAGATTACCCGGGTGGATATTGTGGGCGCGCTGGAGCGTGAAATTCAGATAAATGTAGATTTATACAAAGCCCAGGCGGCAAGTGTTACTTTTGGGGATATTGAACGCGCGGTTGCCTCGGAAAACCTCACCGTGTCTGCCGGAAACATTACCAGCGGCGATATGAAACGCTCCATCCGGGTGGAGGGGCAGTTTACCAACCTCGACCAAATGCGCAACATCCTCATTCACACTTCCAGTGGCGCTATTGTTTATTTAAAAGATGTGGCCGATGTGGACGATACCTTTAAAGAACAGGAGAGTTTTTCGCGCCTGAATGGCGAAAATGTGATCACCCTGAATGTGGTTAAAAAAAGCGGTGAAAACCTGCTGGAAGCATCTGATAAAATCAAGGATATTATAAACAATGAACTTACCGGCAGGGAGTTCCCCAGCGATGTAAAAACCACCATCTCAGGCGATATGTCGCGCTACACCCGAAATACCCTGGAAGAACTCAATAATACAATCATCTTCGGTTTTATCCTGGTAACCATCGTTTTGATGTTCTTTATGGGCTTTACCAATGCCTTTTTCGTGGCCATGGCCGTGCCCCTCTCTATGTTTATGGCTTTTATGGTGATGCCAACGCTGGGTTTCTCTATGAATATGATAGTGATGTTCGGGTTTATCTTCGCGCTTGGGATTGTGGTGGACGATGCCATTGTGGTAATTGAAAACATACACCGGGTGCATCAATATCAGCCCGATATTGTAAAAGCCTCAAAACAGGCGGCAGGAGAGGTCTTCCTTCCTATTTTGTCGGGAACCCTAACCACACTGGCCCCCTTCTTCCCGTTGGCTTTCTGGCCGGGAATTGTAGGTGAATTTATGTTTTACATACCTGTAACGCTGATTCTTACGCTTTTTGCCTCACTGTTTGTGGCTTACATCATCAATCCGGTGTTTGCCGTTTCGTTTATGAAACACGAATACGATACACCTGACAAGAAAAAGCAGCGGAAATCCATCATCAAACAATTAATCATAATTGTTTCGCTGGCTGTGGTTAGTTACCTGATTCATCTGGCATCAAAAACCGTGTGGTTGCTTGCTGCAGGTAATTTTCTGGTGTTTGTTGCCATACTTATTGTTTTCTATCACACCCTGTTGAAGCTGTACATCAAATGGTGGCAAACCAAAGGCTGGCCATTTTTCATTGGCATATACGAACGTCAGTTACGCATGGTGCTCAAAGGCAGAAACCCATTGTATCTGCTATTGATTATTATCGGACTGTTTTTCCTCACTTTTGTGCTGGTAGGCATTCGCTCACCACAGGTAGTTTTCTTTCCCGAAAATATGCCCAATAACATATACGTAATGGTAAGAATGCCGGTAGGCACCGATCAAAAGGCAACCGATTCTGTTACCCGCATTGTTGAACAAAAAGTATATGGTGTGCTGGGTAGAGATAATCCCATCGTAGAATCGGTAATTACCAATGTGGCTCTGGGCGCCGGCGATCAGCAGGATTTTAGCCAGGCGGTAAGCTCCGAAAAGGGTAAAGTTACCATCAATTTTGTGGAATATAAATACCGGGGCGACCAAAACACCCTGGATGTCCTCGACAGAATCAGAAATGAGATCAAAGGCATACCCGGAGTAGAGATTTCCACCGAGAAAAACCGTGCCGGGCCGCCCACAGGTAAACCCATTAATATTGAAATTACCAGCGAAAATCTGCCCAATCTGATTCATGATGCCAACGCCTTTAAAAAGTATCTCGATTCCTTGCAGATTCCTGGTATAGAAGAATTGAAGAGCGACTTCCAGGATAATAAACCTGAAATAGAGATTAAAATTGACCGTGAACGCGCCAACCAATACGGACTGAGCACCGGACAAATTGCCGGCGAACTCCGCACGGCGGTGCTGGGTAAGGAAATCTCCAAATACAAGGTGGATGAGGATGAATATCCCATTCAGTTGCGCTACTCGGTGGATACCCGCGAAAATGTGAACAACCTCATCAATATGAAAATCACCTACCGCGATATGACCACCGGTCAACTTCGGCAGATTCCGCTTTCGTCGGTGGCCAGTATTGATTATTCCTACACTTACGGTGGTATCAAACGGCTTGATTTAAAGCGAATCATCACCATTTCGAGTGAGGTGCTCACCGGCTACACTGCCAATGAAATTGTGCCGCAGATTGAGCGTCTTGCCGCCGATTTCCCTTTGAGCGAAGGCGTACAGATTAAACTTACCGGTGAACAGGTGGAACAGGCCGAAACAGCCGACTTCCTCGCCATGGCCATGATGATTGCAATTGGATTGATCTTCTTCATCCTCATCACCCAGTTCAACTCCATCAGCAAAACCATCATCATACTAAGCGAAGTCGTTTTCAGCATCATAGGCGTTCTTCTGGGGATTGTGATTTTCAACATGACCATTTCAGTGATTATGACCGGTCTGGGTATTGTTGCCCTGGGCGGGATAGTGGTACGCAATGGTATTCTGATAGTTGAATTTACAGATGTACTGAAAGAACGCGGACTGAAAACCCGTGATGCCATATTGCAGGCGGGCCTGACCAGGATTACCCCGGTTATCCTCACGGCTACGGCTACCATTCTTGGGCTGATACCGCTGGCCATCGGCTTTAACCTGAACTTTGCAAGCTTGTTTACTCAGCTTGACCCCCAAATCCATATCGGTGGCGATAACGTGATGTTCTGGGGCCCGCTGGCCTGGTCCATTATTTTCGGACTGAGTTTCGCCACTTTCCTCACCCTGGTGCTGGTTCCGGCACTTTACCTGATGGTGTATGAAATAAAAATCAAACTCAAACGCCGCAAATCAAATAAAATAGCGGCAGCAAGAGTGTAGTTTTTAAAGTTATTTTCATAAATAGGGTGGTGGGATTGGGTTCTGCCACCTTTTTTTGAATTCTTTGAAATGTCGGAAAGAACCGCTGTAACAACAACAAGACGTAATTTTTTGAAAGCAGAAGATAATCTGAGATATGATATTATCAACCGGGCAAAGGAGGCTGGTGTAGGGAATGAGCTTGAGCAAAGGATGGCAAGAAGAATGCTTAAAAAAAACAATCCTATTGAGTTGGAGTAAATACTACTAAAAGAATTATGTAAGGTATTTTCCTGCTTTTTTTATTCAGCCTGACAATTCCACACATGTTACATTTTTGAGACAGGTTGAAAAAAGAAAAATAAAGTTCAATTAGTTTAACTAAACTATTAGTTTATTGTTTATATTTGCAGGTAGGCTGCTGGTTAATCTTTTAAAGACCTGGTTATGGACAAAAAAGCTGATTTCTTAAAATGGATTATAGGACTTTTCTTTTTATCCTGCTCTGTTGGCGCTTATCCCCAATTTTTTGAACAAAACCCCAAAGTACTGGATACAGCAGCATTGGTTGTAACTTATTCCCATTTATGGAAAGAGGATACGCTCAATCCGGATTTTCCCGGTCAGGAAGATATCCTTTTAATGTTGGGAAAAACAACAAGCCAGTTTATGAGTAAAAATTTTCATCAGCGTAGAGTAGTAGGGCGTCGCATGGAACGCGAAGGAAAGCTGGATGAATATTTAAATTCACCTTTTTCAGAACGGGTTTATTCACGGTTTACTTATGTAATTTATAAAAATTATCCTCCTGGCAAGATTACCTATATTAACCGGATTATACCGTCCACTTTTGAATATACTGAAGCTATGGATATTTTTAAGTGGGCACTTGGCAATGAATTTGCAGATATACTAGGCTATAAAGTTCAAAAAGCTACCACACGCTATGGTGGAAGGGACTGGATAGCGTGGTTTAGCAGCGAAATACCCTATAATGATGGACCTTATAAATTCTGTGGGCTGCCAGGACTTATCCTTAAACTGAACGATGCAGAAGAACATTATGTATTCGAAGCAGTTGCTATCGAAAGACCAGATGAAACAGTGTTACTTGAAATTAGCAAACGAGACAGGGTTGTAACTACCCGGATAAAATATTTGCAAGCAGAAGAAAACTTCCGTTCGGATATTATTAGCAGAGGTAAAGATGCCGGAATGAGTAATAAAACTCAGCAAATAATGGCTCGGAACATGCTTAAAAGAAACAATCCTATTGAATTGGAGTAAATCCTACTAAAAGAATGATGTAAGGTTTTTTCCTGCTTCTTTTATTCAGCCGGTCAATTTCACACATGTTACATCTTTGAGACAGGTTGAAAAAAGAAAAATAAAGTTCAATTCGTTTAACTAAACTATTAGTTTATTGATTATATTTGCAGGTAGGCTGCTGGTTAATCTTTTAAAGACCTGGTTATGGGCAAAAATGCTGATTTCTTAAAATGGATTATAGGATTTTTCTTTTTATCCTGCTCTGTTGGCGCTTATCCCCAATTTTACGATCAAAATCCGGCAGTGTTGGGCAAGGCCGATTTACTGGTAACCTATTCTATGCTGTGGAAAGAGGACACCTTAAACCGTGATTTTCAGCAACAGGAAGATATGTTATTATTGATTGGGTCAAACTTTAGTCAATTTGTAAGTAAGAATTCTTTCATGACCAACCTGGAAGGAAGAAAGATGGAAAAAGAAGGCAGATTACAAGAGTTCTTTTCGGAAGTGAAACCAGGTCACATTACCAGATTTCTGTTTCAAATATATAAAGATCATAAAAATAGTAAAATAATTTATTTCGGACATATCGTGCCAACCCGTTTCAAGTACGAAGAAGAAATGAGTGAAATAAAATGGAATCTGGGCACAGATACGTCTCATGTTTTAGATTATGCTGCAAATCAGGCTTTTGCGAGCTATGGAGGAAGGGAGTGGGTTGTATGGTATGCTCCTGCTCTCCCGATTAACGATGGTCCCTATAAGTTTAGTGGATTACCAGGCTTAATATTAAAGGCATATGATACGAAAGAGGATTATATTTTTGAAGCGATTAGCATTGAAAAACTCAAGGAACCAACGGATATTGAAATGTCAGAAAGAACCGCTGTAGCAACAACAAGACGTAATTTTTTGAAAGCAGAAGATAATCTGAGATATGATATTATCAACCGGGTAAAGGAGGCTGGTGTAGGGAATGAGCTTGAGCAAAGGATGGCAAGAAGGATGCTGAAAAGAAACAACCCTATTGAATTGGAGTAAAACCTAAAAAAGATTGATATGAGATACTTTTCTACCTGTCTTTTCTTTTTTCTGTCTGCTGCCATTTTATCTGGTCAGGTTCACTATACCGGGCAGGTGGAAAACCTGAAAGGTGAAGCCCTTGATAATATCAATATACTGATTTACCCGGCCAATTCGGAAATGCTGCTGGCCTTTGATGTTACCGATGAAAAGGGTGAATTTCAGGTGGATGTGAATATTAAAGGGGACAGCATCGACATTCAGACAAGCTCCATTCATTACGAAAAACAACGGAAGCGCGTTGCCAATCACACGCAACATGTATCTTTTAAGCTTGCCCCGGATGTAAAGCAACTGGAGGCTTTTACCGTACGTGCAGCAGCCATTGACCGCCGCGGCGACACCCTGAGCTTTATGGTAAGTTCTTTTGCCCTCGAAAAAGACAGGTCCATTGAAGATGTTATTCGTCGTATGCCGGGCATTGAAGTGGAACCCGGTGGCACAATATTGTACCAGGGCATTCCCATTCAGAAGTTTTATGTGGAAGGCCTCGATTTAATGGGCGGCCGCTATGCCATAGTGAGCGGCAATCTGCCTCATGGCAATGTTTCTACGATTGAAATAATGGAAAACCATCAGCCGGTTCGCATTCTCGAAGACCGGATTAGCTCTCAACAGGCTTCGCTTAACATTAAATTGAAACGGCATGTTTCCATAACCGGCCAAGGAAACATGGGCGCAGGATTTGCACCACTTTTATGGGATGCCAACATCACACCCATGATGTTCACAAAATCAATTCAGTTGCTGGCCTCATATTAGGAAAACAATACGGGCAAAGATGTATCGAAACAAATGCGGGTACTTACTCCGGAAGAATTTGCACGCATGGCTGAACGACCTTCCGAAAAACCGGGATTGCTAAACCAGCCAACACCAGGACTGCCGGATTTTAATGAAAACCGCTACCTTGACAACAACATTCATCTGGTAAACCTCAATGGGTTAATCAAACTTACCCAAGACCTGGAGTTACGTGCGAATTTGTATTTCTACAATGATTACCGGCAGCAAGAGTCGGCTATCAAGAGAACATTTTATACGCCGGGTGATTCATTGGTTTTTGAAGAATCTATACAAGGTCGCGAAAATATCAACTATTTGTAGGGTGAATTTACGCTTTCGCGCAACGTTAAAAAAAACTTCCTCAAAAATGTATTGAATGTAAAGGGAGATTGGAACAATCAACATGGCTTGTTTGTAAATGATGTGGAAGATGTGCGGCAATCCTTGAAAAAGCCTTTTAAAGCCATTAGCAACGACCTCAAATCCATCAATCCCATGAGAAATCACTTGATTGAATTTTCATCTTACATTTCCTATGATTATAGCCCCTTTGAACTATCGGCAAAACCAGGCCGTTTTGAAGATATTCTATATGAGGGGAACACTTATCCCCAAAGCCTTCAAAATGTGGATTTGCAAAGGTTTTATGCCAAACATGCAGCCGGTTTTGTGTTCAATCATGGCAAAATCACTTACACCCCACGCGTTGGGTTCTCCATAAGGAAACAACTACTTGAAAGTGCCTTGAATGTACTTACCACCGACACGCTGTTTAATGCAGGAAAGGCATTCGCCAACGATTTGGAAGGCACACAAACACGGACTTACCTGCAATCGGGTGTGGAGTATCGTGATGGTGGCTTTACCCTTAGGGCCAGCCTGCCCCTGAGCTGGCAAACCATAAAAATGGACGATGCCATTCAGGAGAACGGTCAATTTATGGAGCGTTTGTTTTTTGACCCCGGGCTATCCTTTGCCTTAAAATTCAAAGGTTTTTGGCAAATTAACGGTGGATGGTCGTTTAACAACCGCCTGGGCGACATGGATGGACAGAACTATGGTTTTATTTTGCGAGATTATCGCAGTCTGAACCAGAATGCCACCCCCATTTCTGAAACCCAAAGCCACCGCTGGGTATCTTATCTCTCTTACAAAAACCCAATTACTTCCTTTTTCTCTTCTTTCAATTATTTGTTCAGCAACAGCCGCCACAACCTGATATACAGCAATGCGGTTTATACCGATGGTTCCATTGTAAGGCAGGCTTTGCTTATTCCGAATACTTCCATTATACACAGCGTATCGGCACAAGCAAGTCAGTTTATCCGTAAAATGCGTATGAGCATTGCCTTAAAGGTGAGTTATAGCAATCAGGCGGGCAAAGCATTTGTAAATGATGCCCTTTACAAAACCGACAATCAGTTTTTTCAACTCAATCCCAGCATCAGCATGCAGCCTGTTCAGTGGCTAAACCTGGAATATAATGTCAAACTATATTATCTGCAAACGGCTATAGAAGCAATGAAATCAAATGACATAACCACCCTCACCCATCAGTTTGTTCTTTATACCCTTTTCCGCGAAAAGCATCAGTTTGGCTTCAATCTGGAATATTATGATCAGCCGTCAAACAACGCGTTTTTTGCCGATTTGAATTACCGATACTCCATCAAAAAGACAAAGACAGATATTGAGCTGGTGTGGAACAATATTTTTAATGTGGATAAATATGTGAGTTATCAAACCAGCTCATTTGCATTGTATGAAACCCGCTTTTATTTGCGCCCGGCACAGTTTTATGTGAAGGTGGGGTTTAGGTTTTGAAAAAATCATAAGCTGAAAATGTTTGCATTTACAAATATCTCACATTTTAGGAAAAGACTCGTTTAATGAAATTATTGTAAAAAAGAAAAATAATTATCTTTGTAAAGAACAACAAAATGAAACACCTGATATCAGTAAATTATCCTGAATCTTTGGCCCTTTCGTTAAAAATAAATAACAGGGAATTTGAGCAAGAAATGAAAACGAAGTCTTTAATAAAGCTTTACGAGCTTGGGAAAATATCGTCTGGACTTGCTGCAAAATTTTTAAACCTCAATCGCATTGAATTTCTTGAACTACTTGGAAAATACAGCGCCTCCTATTTCTACAAAGGGCTTGAAGACGAACTGGAATCAGACATAGCAAATGCGTAATAAACACTGATTTGGTTATAGAGAAAGGAACATGGTTAAATCCAAAATTGATTTCAAAAGCCTTAGAAATGGCAAATGAAGAATAAAAAAAACGGTAGATAACTCAATGAATTATCAACCGTTTTTTTTGCAAATGCGGGTTAGTGGCGATCAAGAGAATACTACAACCCAACAACTACAAAGATTTTAGTGCATACATATCGCAGTTGTTCCCAAAGGGATTAAGCTCAAAAAGATTTCATTTTACCGTTTAGCGGCAGCGGGTACTTCACCCGTCAATGCTTTCAGGAAAGCAACGATATCGTTGGTTTGCTCCGGAGTCAATTCCTTGTTCAATTCGGCTCTGGCCATCAGATCAACGGTTTTGTCGAGTTCTCTTACACTGCCATCGTGCAGATAAGGCCAGGTTTCTGCAATATTTCGCAGGCTGGGCACCTTGAAAACATATTTATCTGCTTCATTTTTGGTATCCTCCATTTTGCCCAAATCATCCACTTCACTGCCCGTATATTCTTTATGAGTACCGAACAGCGGATATTTCTGGAACATATTACCTCCAAGGAGCGGGCCGTTATGACAGGCCGTACAACCTGTATTCATAAAGGTTTCAAGACCTGCTAACTCCTGTTCTGACAGAGCAGTATTATCGCCTTTAAGAAACTCATCGAAGCGGGAAGGGGTAAGCAGGGTTCGTTCAAAGGCACCAATGGCTTTGCGCATGCCATCAAAACTCATGGCATTTTCTTCTTCAGGAAATGCGGCTGCAAACATCTTTGGGTAATTCTCATCTGCTGAGAGTCTTGCCATAACGACAGCTTCGCTGGGCATATTCATCTCATCCGGGTTCATTACCGGTCCACCGGCCTGTTCTTCTACATCCTTCATGCGGCCATCCCAAAACTGCAGAAAATGCAGTGCTGAGTTTAAGGTGGTGGGTGAATTTCGGGTACCTAATGCGCCGCCATCGCCAAGGCTGGTTGGTTGGTTATCAACACCATAGGTTTCCAGATCGTGACAGGTGTTGCAGCTCTGGGTTTTATTCATCGACAATAGATTGTCATAATACAGCGCTTTTCCAAGGGAAACCTTTTCCGGCGTTAGCGGATTATCCGGGTTCACTGCTTCGGTAGGTAAAGGCTGAAACACATTGTTGGCCGATGCCATAATGCTGTCAGCCTTCGTCATTGCAGCATCCTGGCCAACTTGTTTTTTGTTTGTACATGAAATTAGGGCTACAAGCAGCACCATTACGGTGAAGAATATTGTCTTTTTCATAGGAAATAGTTTAATTCTCCAAAATTATCAAAATTAATCAGGGTTCACAAATAATCCTGGTAATTAATCGTTTTAATGCATAGGGCAGAATGAATAGACACGTAATTGTACCAAAAAAGTTATTTTTGTGTCCAATTCAACATACCCTTCAATGTGTTGTTATTTTTTTATTGTGATTTAAAGGGTTAAAACTATGTTTAACACCACCCGCATGGGCTTGCGACGCTCGCTTTTAGCCTGGCTTCTGGTTTTTCTTCAGTTTTTGTTTATTGGTCTTATCGTGATTACCAGTCCTGTATTTCATCTTAAAATATGGGTAATTATAATGATCCTGGTTGGAATTGCCTTTGGTTTATGGTCCATTCAAACCATTCGACTTGGAAATTTCAACATATCGCCTCTGCCCAGGCCCCATGGTATTATGATTGCCCACGGACCTTACCGTTTTGTACGCCATCCTATGTACACTGCCATTTTGCTGGTATGCTGGCCACTGGTACTTGGACATTTCACCTGGATGAGATTAGGTATGGTGGTATGCCTCACTCTGGTATTGGTTTTAAAATTACACCTTGAAGAAAGTTACCTGAAAAAAGCCTTTATTGCCTACCTCGAATATACCCGCAACTCTAAAAAGCTGATTCCTTTTGTTTGGTGATGTTTGGGACAAGGGGGACGGGGAGACGGGGGGAGAATGTCTAACTTCTAACCT
>ENA-UOOH01000358-UOOH01000358.1-fermentation-metagenome-genome-assembly--contig:-NODE-358-length-54267-cov-66.392035_pt1 | contig 54267 bp, 66 predicted proteins | sample MGYA00245778_ERZ724025 | MGnify/ENA primary metagenome ERZ724025 (study PRJEB28704, sample SAMN03018313) | fermentation metagenome | biome: anthropogenic terrestrial biome; feature: soil; material... | reverse complement strand
AGAGCCCGATAACGGAAATTTTCGGTCGGATCCACCGAGATCGATTATCAGTTCTATGCTGGAGCACTACCGAACGGATCAGGCAGAGGAGCAGATCCCTCCGGGCTGTAAAAATGGAGTCAGGGTTGGTTCACTTCACGGACTCGGCTGCCATCCGGACATCGGTTGCCTTGACCGTCTTTCTGCCGGCATGACCCGCCAGCTTGATCGCCTCTTTTGCGATCCGTGACGCGTACTGTTCCATCAATTTTGCGAGCTCTTCATTGGCATCGGAACTCACACGTTCCGCGCCCGACTTCTTCACGATTCTGCCAATAGGTGCTAGAGGTATATCTGTCATGTTCTCATTTCCCCCTTTTCATTGAGCTCTGTGAAATGTACTCTCAAACAGAACTCGTTTTACAGAAGCACCATAGGTATTCTTATATAAATACTTATCCGTCACCAGAGGGGTCGAAGCGCGAAATTCCGAACGGGGAGGGTATCAAAGTGAGGGAAAGACTCGAATAATATCGGTCTGGGTAACTATCCCTACGGGCTTACCATCCTCGACCACAATCAACCTCCCTATCTCCCGTTCCTTAAACCGGCCCACGAGTTCATAGAGCCGGATCGACGACGGCGCCTCCACCACATCGGTGGTCATGACCTGTGCGGCAGGCGTATCCAGCGTCAGACCCTCGTCCAGGCCGCGGGCGACATCGCTCAATGTCACGATGCCCGCGAGGTCGCCATCCTCCATCACCGGCGCCCCGTGAATGTGGTGTGTGTTGAAGAGGTGAACAGCATCTCGGAGGGTGGCAGAGAGCGGCAGGGTCAGGAGCGGGGTGCTCATGTAGTGCCCGATCGACTGTTTCGGCAGAGATATCATCTCGGATACACTGATCAGAAGCGCCTGCTGGTTTTCGTCCATCCCGAAGATCTCACCGCGGACGAGGAGTTTGTTCACCGGCGTGGGCCCGATCGAGACCATATCCCCCACGCGGAAGAGTTTCACGCTCCCGATGATCCTGACCATCGCCTGACAGAGATCCGGGTGGCAGAGGGTGGTGAAACCGAGCTCCGCAACACGGACCCCCTTCACCTTCTCACCATCGCGGAGGATCTGCACCTCGGACTGGTGCTCAAGGTCCGCGAGGTTCAGTTCCTTGTATGCACGGGCGGTTGGGCTGTAACCGCCTTTGGGACCGGGCACGCCGTCGACAAGCCCCAGTGCTTTTAATGCCTGCATCTGGTTACGAACAGTGCCGGGGTTACGCTTCAGCACATCCGCGATCTCCTCACCTTTTATAGAGTGAGAAGACTGATGATATAGTGTAATCAGAGTTATCAGGATATCCTTCTGAATTGGAGAGAGATCCATAATTATCAGTCATAATGCGTTGTTTAAATACATTAGGTTGTGCGTGCAGTGGAGTTTGAAACCATCCCGACCGTTCCGACGGCGGACGAATTGCTCGACCGCAGTCTTCGCAGGGCGGCAGCCAAGAAGAAACTGAAGATCAACGTCGATCGGGCAAACGAGGAGTTCGTGAGAGCGGTCGCGAAAGCCGTCCACGACAAGCTGGAGAGCGTGGTCAGTTCGTTCCCGAGTTTCGAGCGCCTCTCGCCCTTCTACCAGGAGGTGACCGACATCCTCGTCTCGCTCGACCGGCTGAAACAGTCCCTCGGCGCCGTCACCTGGGCGGCTGACAGGGTCATGACCATCGGCTCGGGGTACGCCCACGACATGCGGTCGGCGGAGGATACGGGCCGGCCCCGCCGGCAGGCCGTCGCCCGGATCGCCTCGGTCGTCCACCAGGTGGAAGACGACCTCGTCTACCTCAACGAAGCCCGGAACATACTGCGGAAACTTCCGCACGTGAACGAGGACGACTTCACCGTGGTGGTGGCAGGATACCCCAACGTAGGGAAATCCTCATTTATCAGGCTCGTCTCAACAGCAGAACCCGAGATCGCCGCCTACCCGTTCACTACCAAGGGAATCATTGTCGGCCACCGTGATATCGGGAAACGCGAACGGATCCAGTTCATCGATACGCCCGGAGTCCTCGAGCGCCCGACGGACGAGAGAAACCCCATCGAGCGGCAGGCAGTAAGCGCCATCATCAACACCGCCGACGTCGTGCTCTTCGTACTGGATGCAAGCGAGCACTGCGGGTACACGCTCGACGACCAGGTCCGGCTTCTTGATGAGATACGCCGGCTCGTCGATGGGCCGGTGGTGACGGTCGCGAACAAGGCGGATATCCAGGGAATCGAGGGCTACCCGGCGATGTCCACGCTCACCGGCGAGGGAGTGGAGACGGTGCTCGACCTTCTGCTTACATACAGAAAGGACACCACGCAAGCGAGCCTGCGAGAGCCGCCCCAACCAGAAACCCAAGAATAGCACCGCCGTTTAAGGGCGGGAGGCCCGCCTGGGGTTTTCCCTTGTTGACAACATAGAGGAGCGCGGCGAGGCCGGCAAGCGACCCTGCCATCGCGCCGAGCGTCGGCGCGGAGAGAACCCAGAGGACGGCGGGCGCATCCACAAAGACGTGCGACGATGCCACGAGTATGGAGGGCATGATCAGGTCCCCCATACCCATGACGAACGCGCCGCGCTCCTCCCCCTCCCCCATGTTGAGGCCCTCCCGCCGGAACGAGTAGTCCATTCTCTTCGGGACCATGACCATGATGGGGGCTTTTGTCTCGAGGACGCCCTCGGCGAGCGTGATCATGTGCTTTGTCCGATAGACCGATATGGCGTCGTAGACAGCGAGCAGCACGAGCAGCACGAGAACCGGCAGGACCGCGAGGGATATGCCGAAGATGGATGCAACGCCGGCGGACATCAGCACGCCGAGAATATCGATGACGTACCACTCCGGGTAGAGGTAGAGGAGCGCCGTCGCCGCCCCGGCACCGATGAGCGTTCCGACGACGGCGAGATCGGTGGTCCCGAGCGCGAGGGTGGAGAGCGCCCCGAAGATGTAGAGGAACGTCATGAATATGGCAAAACCTATGAAGGCAGCGATGAAGCGCCGTCCTCCCACCCGGATCAGGAAGAGCAGGACCAGCGTGAAGGCGAGCAGCATCCCTATGAATATCAGGGGATTCGCAACCGACTCGGGATCTTCAAACGCCACAAGCCCCGCCGCCTGCATGGGGAGGACGAGTATGACGGCAATCACCTGGACAGAGAGGAGCATGATGGGCATTCCAAGAAGCGGTAGCCAGTCGCGTATCTGCATTATACAACTCCATTCATTTTAGGTAGGTTAATTAATGCATCCTCATCACTTTAAAATATGGAGATTCGCGAACTCATCGGCGACATTATTCTCACCATCGTGATGGTGGTCTCCACCGTCGTGCTGGTGATGCGGTTCTGGCAGGACCTGACCATAGCGGTTGCTGCGACGCTCATGATGCTCTCTCTCGGGGGGCTGCTCATCTCTCTTAGCATGAAGATTGTGAGCCTCGAACAGAGTGTCGCACAGCGGGAGCGCACCATGCGCGTGAACATGGAGGAGATGGGAAAGACGATGAGCGCCAGGTACGATACTACCGTGAGCCACATCGAGGAGATCGTCGACGGGCTCTCCCGGCGAATGTATCGGTGAACCGGATCGCCATCTTAATGGCCTCTGCCCCTCTCATGAGTAAGTAAGCATGGGCGTTGCTATCCGGGATATTCTGGCAGACTGTAAAGAGACGTCGACGTGGGACGACCTCTCCGGCATCGCAGCGGTGGACGCTCATAACGCGCTCTACCAGTTTCTCTCGATCATCCGGCAGCCGGACGGCACCCCGCTGATGGACGGTGCGGGCCGGATCACATCGCACCTCTCCGGGATCCTCTTCCGGACGGCAAACTTCCTGGAGAAGGGGATCAAGCCGGTCTTCGTCTTTGACGGGAAGCCGCCGGAGTTCAAGCAGGAGACGATCCGGGAGCGGCGGCTCGTCCGCACCAGGGCCGATGAGGCCTGGAAGGCGGCGCTCCGGGAGGGGGATATCGAGGAGGCGTATAAACAGGCGAGCGCATCCGCCCGGGTCGACAGCCACACCCTCACGTCGTCCCACGAACTCCTCGACCTGCTCGGCATACCCTGGGTCCAGGCGCCGAGCGAAGGCGAAGCCCAGGCGGCCCACATGGCACGGAGCGGTAGCGTCACCTACGCGGTCTCGCAGGACTACGACTCGCTCCTCTTCGGTTCCCCGGTGCTGGTGCGGAACCTCACGGTCAGCGGGCGGCGGAAAGCGCGGGGCCGGACGATCACAGTGAACCCTGAGAGGATCGTCCTCTCCTCCCTCCTCGACTGCCTGGGTGTCACCCGGGAGCAGCTCGTCGAGATCGGCATCCTCGTGGGCACGGACTTCAACCCGGGGATCCGGGGTGTCGGCGGCAAGACGGCCTTGAAGGTCGTGCGAAACGGCGAGTTCGAGTCTTTGATCGCCGAGAAGCAGCCCGACTTCGACCCCGGGCCTATCCGGGAGTTCTTCCAGAACCCGCCGGTCACCGACGACTACACCCTCGAGTGGAGGACGCCGGACGTCGACGGGGTTGTGGAGATGCTCTGCGGGCGCTATGACTTCTCTGAAGAGCGGGTTGGAAGCGCTCTTGCCAAAGTCTCGACGAAGGCGACGCAGAAGACACTTGACGCCTGGTTCTGACGCACCATCCGGCAGGCGTTTCCTGCAGGACACCAGGAGACAGGGGCTTGATCCAGGAACAGACCCCGGTACCGGGAGGGTACGGTAGTTTGTCAACGTCACAACAGATATAAAGTATCAGGGCGCAGTATGCCATTGGAATACCAGTACCTGGATCCAGATGTGAGATGGGGGATACAGGGACCCAGCAGCAGCGTCAGAGAGGCTTCCTGGCGACCACCCGGACACTCCTGACTCCACCCCACCACCGTTCTCCCGGCGCCGTAAATCCATCATGTTGCATAGCGCCGTAATTATCGCACCCATCTCTCAGTGATGGCTTTGCCGAATCCGGTGCGTTCATGATCGGACCACCGCAGGGATCGCTTTATGAACACCTGAGACTCCAGCAGGATACCATACCCATAGGTGATTGACATGAGAGAACTCTATGAGAAGATGATAAACGAGGCCATGGCCGCCCAGCGGGCGGATGTGGATACGGTAAAGGCGAAACGCGGTCAGAAATTCGTCATCGAGGACACAAAACCCTACGTCGATGTGGCCCGGAAGATGACGGCGATCGGCGACCAGAGCCAGGCGGTCATCGACCTCCACAAGAACTCGGTGATCTCGCACTACGAGATCCTCAAAGGCCTCACCAGGACCGTCCGCCCCGAAGACGACCCGTTCGTCGAGCACTACCAGACCCCGGTCGTGCTCGAGATCCTGAAAAGCCAGGACGAGGCGTTCGCAAAAAGCGTCGATGCCTTCACTCAGGCGATCGCGGATGCAGAGGCCCTGATAGGCCTTGAGGCGGTGCGGCACTACGGCGGGTTCTACGGCCCCACCTGCGTCGTCGACTTTGCGCTGATGCCGGGAAGCACGAGCAACGTGGTGAACCGCGTGCTGACGAAGACCGATATACCGGTCGAGCACAAGCGGGCTATCCTGGCCGCCAAATCGTGGGGTATGAACACCTCCTATGGTTTCGGCGACGCCTTCGCCCATGCCCTCGAGGCAGGGGCCACCCCCACCGAGGCGACGGCCAAAGAGATCGAGATCATGCAGAAGATCTACCGCGAACCGGTCGAAGCCCAGGCGGAACTGATGGATGACGCCGGAATGACTTCCTTTGATCAGCGGAAGTACATGAGCGAGTACCGGCGGCGGATGGAGGCGACCGTCAGGGCTGCGATCGATGACGGCGTTCACTACGGCAACATCCTGACCGTTCCCGCCTACAGCGTCGGTGACATCTCGCACCACATCGCGCAGTCGACCTTCAATATGTGCAAGGACGACGTCGTCATGGCGGTTATCGAGGCGGTCACCGGGGTGATGGAGTCCACGCTCCGGAACTCGCTTGACTCCTACAAGAGTTACTGGGACGTTCTCTCGCTCGCAACCGGTTCATCGGCGGCCGCGACCGAGTATATCCTCGAACTTGACGCGTTCAACGCTCCCATGATCGTCGACCTGCTCACGAAGAGGTTCCACAACTATGTCCAGGTCTACCCGGCCAGGGGAGCGGCGGCAGAACTCCACAACTGCGACTTCATGGACATGATCTACCGCGGGTGGAAGATCCTCGACAAGGCACAGCGGAACCGGAACGGGTCCGATGAGGCGCTGGTCCCCATGGTCGGCAAGTATCCCGTCGACCTCTCGCCCATCCACAACAACGAGGTGCTGATGAACCCGCAGTGGTACGTCTACGCGGCCTGCGCCATATCGGTCCGGTTCTCCGCCCTGATGCGGCTTGCCGACTACCCGTGCCTCCTGACCAGCGAACCCGTGACCGCGACGATGATGACCAACATCATTGCCCTCGAGAAGGAGACGGCGGCCGCTCCGGTGCGGGCCTGCAAGAACTGCGCCGCGGCGTGCCTGGTCGATCTGCGGCACCAGTACTGCCAGTGGAAAGAGGCGGTCTGAAGGGGGAGTTGCCGTGAAGTGCTACTACTGCGCCCTTCAGGGGGGAGAGAGCGAGGCGGTGGCGATCTGCATCGTCTGCGGGATGGGGCTCTGCATGGAGCACGCTATCCGGAAGGATGTCGATGTCTGGGAGGGGGGCTACCCGTTCCCCAGCAAGCGTGTGAAGGCTCCGCTGCCGAGAATTCTCTGTCCCGAGTGCTATGCTGCCCTGTATGGGAAGTGAGGCACACTCCCATACAATTTTAGCAGAAGCCCTACTCTAAAAAGAGGATATGATTATCTGGTGAAATCATGACTGTATCTCTTGGTAAGCGGTCCATTGCCGAGGCCGTCGGCACCTTCATCCTGGTCTTCTTCGGAGCCGGTGCTGCGGCCGTCACGCTGATGCTCGCCTCAGGAACCACCCCGTCGACTCCCTTCAACATAGGGATCGGGGCGCTTGGGGGCCTCGGTGACTGGCTCGCCATAGGGCTCGCCTTCGGCATCGCCATCGCCGGGTCCATCTACGCACTCGGGAGAGTATCGGGATGTCACATCAATCCGGCGGTGACGATAGCCCTCTTTGCGACCGGCCGATTTCCGGGCCGGGATGTGGGCCCGTACATCGTCGCCCAGCTCGTCGGTGCTGCGGCCGCAAGCCTGCTCTTTGCCTGGGCCGTCGGCCCGGACGCCGTCGCCATCGGGGGCCTCGGGGCAACGGCACCCTTCCTCGGCATCGGCTACCTGCAGGCGATCGTCATCGAGGCCGTCGGGACGTTCCTTCTCATGCTCGTCATCATGGGCGCCGCCGTCGACGAGCGGGCAACTCCAGGATTCGCCGGCCTCGCGGTGGGTCTCGCGGTCGCCGGTATCATCACGGCGACCGGGAACCTGACCGGCGCGTCGTTGAACCCCGCCCGTACGTTCGGGCCGTACCTCGGGGACTGGCTGCTTGCGGGGCAGAACCTCTGGGCGCTCTTCCCCATCTACATCATCGGCCCTATCATCGGTGCGGTGCTCGCAGCGTTCCTCTACGACTACCTCTCCGGCGACTAGGCCGGCTCACTCTTTTTTTGCCGGAACCGCTCCGGGTCGGTCTCGATATCGATGACGACGGGCCGGTCCATCTTCAGGGCTTCTTCGACTGCACCGGCAAGGTCCTGCGGGCGGGTCACCCGTATACCGGCGCCGCCCGAGGCCCCGGCAAAGGCGGCAAAGTCGGGGTTCGTGAGGTCAGTGCCGTACGGCGGGTAATCCGCCTCCCGCTGCTCCTCACGGATCATGGCAAGTTCGTGGTTGTTCAGGACCACCACGACGATGGGAAGATCGTACTTGACCGCCGTGACAAAGTCGGCCATGACCATGGAGAACCCGCCGTCCCCGGTGATGCAGACGACGGTCTTCTCCGGATAGGCGAGTTTGGCTGCAATCGCCCCGGGAAGCCCGAACCCCATCGTCCCGAGGTAGCCGGACATCGCGAACCGCTGCCGTTTCATCCGGAAGTTTCGCCCAAACCACCACTGGTTATCCCCAACGTCGAGTGATATGACCGCATCCTCCGGCAGGGTCTCGGAGAGGATCTTCATGATATAGGGCGGGCGGATGGGGACGGCCTCCGGGTCGGCCTCCCGGTCAAGCCGGTCGAGCCACTCGCGTTTTTTCTCCGCGAGCCACTGCCTGACGCCCTTGTCCTCCCGCGCCCGGACCTGCTCACGGATCCGGGGGAGAGCAATGGCGCAGTCTCCCCAGACCGCCGCGACAAGCGGGTGTTTTCCGAGCTGGAGCGGGTCTATGTCGATATGGACGGCTCGCTTACTCCCGGGAATCCCGGTGAGGTCGGAGAAACTTGCACCGCAGGCGATCACAAGGTCCGACTTCTGGACGAGCGTCAGGGCGTGCGGCGTCCCGAGCTCGCCATGTAGCCCCGCGACCCACTCGTTCTCATCGGGGAGGATACCCTTCGCCCGGAAGGTGGTGGCGATCGGCGCCTGGATCGTCCTCGCCAGGTCAAGGACTGCTCCGGCCGCCTTCATGGCCCCGAAACCCGCGAGGATGACCGGGCGCTCGGCACCGTCGATCGCCTCCGCCGCCGCCCTGACAGCCTCATCGGTCGGCGCAACCCTGACCTCCGGGAGGCAGGTCTCGCGCTCGCAGTAGGCAGGCTCAAGCGGTGCGGCCTGGACATCGTTCGGGAGAGAGAGCTGGGCAACGCCGTGGGCAACGATGGCGTAGCGCAGCGCCCGGGTGAGGAGTTTGACCGCCGTCGCCGGGTCGGCTACGGTGTTGTTGAAGACCGTGACGGGCCGGAAGAACGCGTCCTGGTCGATCTCCTGGATGCCGCCGGGACCGGCGTACTGCATCTTCACCTGCCCGTTGAGCGCGAGCACGCTTGCCCTATCCTCCTTCGCGTCATAGAGACCAGTGGCGAGATTCGTTGCTCCCGGCCCGGCGATGGTCAGGCAGACCGCCATATTTCCCGTGAATTTGTTGTAAGCGGACGCTGCCATCGCGGCTGTCTGCTCGTGGCGGACGACGATGTACCGGGCGTTCGGGCTCCTCCTGACCGCGTCCACGAGCGGGAGCGACGACGCTCCGGGGATGCCGAAATACAGGGTGATCCCCCATGCCGCCAGTTCCGAGACCAGCACGTCGGCCACGGTCGTGGCGGGCCCTTCAAAGGTAGTCTTCTCCATTCATCTCCACCTCCTCTTCGCTAGCTCGCACAAACGCTTCCTTCCCGACCCTGCAACCGGGGCACCGCCAGTCGTCGGGGAGGTCTTCAAACCGTGTTCCCGGAGGTATGCCGGCGGCGGCGTCTCCCGCCTCTTCGTTGTACTCATAATCACAGACACTGCACACCCATCGCGCCATGCCGCTCACCCTCCAAAGGTGACTCTCCGGGCGTACCCCCTCTCAATGCATATAAAAGCTCCCCGATCCCCGGGGCGGCAACGTAGACATGATGGAGGAGGGGCAGGTCTTACAAAGACAAGGCACCATCGGTGCGCCGGGGAGCGCGAGCAGGAAGAACAATATATACCGGAGTTGATCCTCCTGCCCATAGGTCCCGACCCCACGGGATGCCGCACTCAACCCGGTATATGATAACAGTTCTATCCGGGTCCGGACGGTTCCATGACCGGGAGATGACCATGAAGATCAGAGAGACCCCCTCATTCGACCTGACGCCTGCCGAAGCCGCCCACCTCCAGGAGGCGCTCCGGACCCGGGTCCGCCTCTCCGGCGATATAGGAGAAGTCTCCCTTGTGGCCGGCGCCGACGCCTCCTACGCGAAGGGCTCAAACGAGATCTATGCGGTCGTCGTCGCCCTCCGGTATCCCGACCTCACCGTCATTGAGCGGGTCTCTGCCTCCGCAGAGACGCCGTTTCCTTACATTCCCGGCCTCCTGACGTTCCGCGAAGGTCCCGCCCTCATCGAGGCGTTCCGAAGGCTGCGGTCCGAGCCGGATATCATCTTCTTCGACGGGCAGGGGATCGCCCACCCCCGCGGTCTCGGCATCGCAAGCCACATGGGCGTCCTGCTGGACCGGCCCACCGTCGGGGTCGCAAAGAGCCTCCTCGTCGGCACGGCGACGGAGCCAGGGGCCGCCAGAGGTTCGGCGAGCCCGTTACTCCGCAACGGTGAGACGATAGGGATGGCGGTGCGGACGAAAGAGAAGACGAAACCGGTCTACGTCTCCGTGGGGCACCGGATTGCCCTCATGCCCGCAGTCGACCTCGTCCTCGCAACCGCCCGGGGATACCGGCTCCCGGAGCCGACCCGGCAGGCTCACCTCTTCGCAAACGCTGTCCGGAGAGAGGGGAGCGAGGATGGCGGGAAGGACAGGCAGACCACTCTCCCCTCCGGGGGCGCTCCGGGAGGAGGGTAGCGTGGACGCATGGCGAAACCGTTATCAGTCCCCGGGCCGGATACACGTTCATCGACCGGCGTGGCAGGATGATGCCGGCCGGTTGCAGTCTACGGAGCGTGAAAAATGTCGGAACGTATGCACACACCGTATAACAACCGGAATAGATCAAAGGGGGGCGGCAGGGCATGATCCCGCGTGAAATTGTGCCGGGCGTCTTCGCCGTCGGGGCCATCGACTGGGACCGCCGGATCTTCGACGAACTGATCTCCCTTCCCGACGGCACCACCTACAACAGCTACCTGGTGCGGGGCAGCGATAAGACGGCGCTGATCGACACCGTCGATCCGGCGAAGACCCAGGACCTTACGGGGAACCTGGACTCGCTCGGCGTCGGGAGCATCGACTACATCGTCGCGAGCCATGCCGAGCAGGACCATTCGGGCTCGATACCTGCAATGCTCGAACGGTTCGGGGAAGCGAAGGTGGTGACGAACCAGAAATGCCGGGACTTCCTGGTCGACCTCCTCCACATACCGGAGGACCGGGTCATCGTCATCGGCGACGGGGATACGCTCCCCCTGGGAGGCAAAACCCTCGAGTTCATCATCGCCCCCTGGGTTCACTGGCCGGAGACGATGCTCTCCTACCTCCGGGAAGACCGGGTCCTCTTCCCCTGCGACCTCTTCGGTTCGCACTACGCGACGAGTTCCCTCTACGTCCCCGACGAGGGCGTGATCTACGAGTCCGCAAAACGCTACTACGCCGAGATCATGATGCCGTTTCGCGCCAGCATCAAGGGACACCTGGAGAAACTGGCATCACGCGAGATCGATATAATCGCCCCGAGCCACGGCCCGGTCTACGACAGACCGGCGTTCATCATGGACGCATACCGGGACTGGACGGGTGATGCCGTGAAGAACGTGGTGGTGCTTCCTTTCGTCTCCATGCACGGAAGCACCCAGGCGATGGTCGACCACCTCATTGGTGCCCTGATGCAGAGAGGGATTCCGGTGCAGCCGTTCAATCTGACGAAGGCTGATACCGGCGACCTTGCAAAGGCCCTCGTGGATGCTGCGACAGTCGTGATAGGGTCGCCGACACTCATCTTCGGCCCCCACCCGCAGGTGGTTTACGCCGCGTACCTCGCAAACCTCCTCCGTCCAAAGACCCGGTACGCAACGGTGATCGGGTCCTACGGCTGGGGCGGGAAGACCGTCGATACCCTGAAGGATATGCTCGGCCGGCTCAAGGTCGAGTTCCTCGAACCGGTCTACGTCAGGGGCTACCCGAAGGAGGTAGACTTCGCGGCGCTGGATCGGCTCGCCGACGATATCCAGAAGAAACATGAAGAAGCGGGGATCATCCGGCCCTGAGGTATCCGGCAGGAGAGGAGAACCTCTTCCACCCCTCTCTTTTCTGGTCCGGATCAAACCCATCCTCCCGGAACCGAAATCTTAACTGTATAGAGTACCGACCAATTCTTGAGTTGAGTTATGCCCCCATCTGATTTCAAGAGAGTCATTGCAGAGTCACCCTACGTCTTTATCATCGGCGTAGCAGGAGATAGCGGGAGCGGAAAGACCACCTTCACCCGGGCTATCAGGGCGATCTTCGGAAAGGATCTCGTCTCCACCATCACCATCGACGATTACCACAGGTATGACCGCCAGGAGCGCAAAGAACTCGGAATCACCCCGCTCGTTCCCGAGGCAAACCGGTTTGACCTGCTCGAAGAGCACCTTCTGGACCTCAAAGCAGGAAGGTCGATCACAAAACCGGTCTACAATCATGACAGCGGTGTATTCGACCCCCCGGTGCTCTTCAAACCCACAAAGATCCTGATCCTCGAGGGGTTGCACCCCTTCATCACCAAAAAGATGCGGGATCTGATCGACTTCAAACTCTACGTGGATCCGGACCCCGATGTCAAGCGTGCCTGGAAGATAAAGCGCGACGTGGAACAACGCGGCTATTCGCCGGAGTCGGTCATCAGGGAGATGGCAGAGCGTAAGCCCGACTACGAGCGGTACGTCGAGCCGCAGTGCCGGTTTGCAGATGCTGTCATCAGGATCGCCTTCTCGAAGTACGGCCGGGAGGCAAGCGAGGACCGGAACGTCTACCACGTCACCCTCTGCCAGAATGAGATCGACAGGAGCATCAAGAACGTCGACCTCTCCATCGACCTCTACCCGATCCTCTCCCTCTCGCAACGAGACTTTATGGTTGAGTTCACTACCGAAGGCGTCGGGGGGAGGCCGATGGGAGCACTCACGTTCGACGGGGAGTTAAACTACGCTGTGGCGAGGAAACTGGAGAGGAATATTGAGATCCAGACACAGGTGCAGCCCATCGACCTTGTCCAGAACGGTGCTTACCTGACGGCCAGTGGTATAGCTCAGCTCATCCTTGCCTGGCGGATCATCAACCGGCGCATCGCCATCGAGAGCGCTCCGGGTGCGGGAGGGGAGGAGGGGACGTCTGCGGGGAGCGGCGGGTGCAGGTGCGGCCGCAGGTGATGAGGACGCGTCCTCCGACGCCCAGGGAGTTGAACGACCGCAGGAGAAAGTAGATAAGAGCGCCCGGGAAACGTGTATCGATGGCTAGGATCGAGCAGTTCTCGATCATCGCACCCGACATCGGCAGTATATTCCGGTACATAAGCATCGGCACGGCGGTGCCGCTTGCCGTGGCGGTGATCTATCAGGAGTGGGAGATGATCCTGCCCATGGCCTCCGTCCCCGTCACTCTCTTTCTTCTCGGGACGCTTCTTGCCCGGGTTCCCCGGCAGGAGCGGGAGGCCCCCCTCTCCGCCGCCCTCATGGCCGTCGCCCTGATCTGGCTTACCATGGCGCTGGTGAGCGCCCTGCCGTTCAGCCTCGGGATTGGCGTCCCGTACCTCGACGGTGTCTTTGAGGCGATGTCGGGGTGGACCGATACCGGCCTGACCATGATGCGGTCGGTCGATGATCTGCCCCGGACGCTCATTTTCTGGCGGTCGCTGATGCAGTGGCTCGGCGGCCTCGGTATCGTCGCCTTCACCATTGCTATGGCATCGAGGACCGGGCTGACCCAGTTCCGTCTCTACCGGTCGGAGGGGCGCTCAGAGGCGTTGATGCCGAGTGTTGTCGCAACGGGCTTTGAGATGTGGAAGATTTACCTGATGCTGACCTTCGCGTCGGTCGTTCTGATCCTCGTATCAGGGGTCCCCCTCTGGGACGCGGTGAATATCGCCCTTGCCGCAATCTCCACCGGCGGGTTCTCCCCCCACTCGGGAGGGATTCCCTTCTACAGAAACCCGCTTCTTGAGGTCCTCATCGTCCCGGTCATGATCGCCGGCGCCCTGCCGTTCAAACTCTACTACCTCCTCTACCGCAGGAAAGGGGTGCACTTCTTTAACGATCAGCAGGCACGCCTCCTCTTTATGCTCGTCGCGCTCGGTATCGTCGTGATAACGTGGGACCTTGTCACGCTCAGCGCCACCGATCTCCCCACCGCCATCCGCCAGGCGCTCTTTATGTCGGCGGCGGGAATCACCAGCACCGGGTTTCAGGTCGCCTCCCCGAACGAGTGGGCGAGCGTGACGGTCCTCTTCCTCTCGATGCTGATCGTGATCGGCGGGTCGTCGGGGAGCACCGCCGGCGGTATCAAGCTCTCCCGGGTAGTCCTCGGCTTTCAGAGTCTGCTCTGGTGGTTCCGGCGGATGTTCGTCTCCGGGAAGGTGCTCGTGCCCTTCAAATACGACGGCAAGGTGATCCCGAAGAACGTCGCCGACCTCGAGGTCTCCCGGAACATGCTGGTCATCATGCTCTATTTCCTGACGATCTTCGTTGCCACGGTGCTGGCGATGCACCTGCAGCCGACATCCTTCGACTCGAGCAACGTTATCTTCGAGATCGTCTCCGCCATGTGCAACAACGGCATGACCGCGGGATTCGTCTCACCTGACATGGCCGATCCGGCGAAGGTCCTCTTCATCCTGATCATGTGGATAGGGCGCCTCGAGATCATTCCGGTGATCATGCTCTTCATGGGCGTCCTGAAAGGGTTTGAGTGACCGGTCGCTCCAGCCGCAAAAGAGAGGTGGAGGGCCGGTCACTCCGGCTCGTGGTGGATGTACAGGTCATCCACCGCCGCCTGGTCCCCGCCGCTCTTTGCGAGCAGATCCATGTAGGTGTAGACTTCAGGGGCATCTGTCTTCAGGAGTGCCGGGGAGGTGTGGTAGAGCATGAAGGCTTCGGCAAAGAGCGCCGCCCCCTTCTCCTCGCCGGGCGGGACCGTGATCCCGGTCAGGTAAGACCCGGGCTTTGCCTCTAGCGTCGGGAAGACCGTGCTCTCGCCAAATCCCATGGTGTGATAGACCCGGTACCCGACCTGCTGGGTAAAGACGTCATCGGCCCGCGCCGGGTCCCTGTCCGACCGGATGTAGATTGCATTCTCATCAGAGACGTACAGGCCGCTCATGTTCCCGGAGAGGTCCTGCTGCCTGAACAACTCATTATTGCTGTCGATGTAGACTGTGATGTCCTTTATGAACTCTTCTCTGATTTTGGTGCTCTGCTGCAGCACCAGAGCCTCTGCAAGTGCCGCTTCGGTGCCGCTCCCATCTCTGTTTTCCAGACGGAATCCGGCAACCGGGCTCACCGAAAAGGCCGAGCAGACGACGACAAGGAGGATGATCGCCGCAATCAGCCGTGATCGAAATCGTGGGTCCATGGTTCTCTTTCCCTCTGCTTACCAGAGTGTTTCAAACAGCCAGATATATACTTTTTCAATATTAAAGAACTGATTTTAGGTCACCGAAAATCAAAATACTAAATTAAATCCTATTATATATAAAAGTGAGACCAAAGAGGAGCCGCAATGATCACAACAAACAATATATACTGCGATAGTGCGAACACCATCCGACACCTAATTACCCATGCAAGCGCATAGTAGAAACAATGAAACAGATCGCCCTCTACGGGAAGGGTGGAATCGGGAAATCCACTACTGCAGCAAACCTATCGGCAGCACTCGCAGGGGAAGGGCTCGATATCCTGCAGATCGGCTGCGATCCGAAGCACGACAGTACCCGCATGCTGATGCACGGGACATGGATCCCGACGGTGCTCGACCTCATCCGGGAGCGCGGGGACGATAAGATCACCGTCGATGATGTGGTCTATCGAGGCTTCCGGGGGGTGCGCTGTGTGGAGGCCGGCGGCCCTGAACCGGGGATCGGGTGCGCTGGACGGGGCATCATCGCAACGTTCCAGCTCCTCGAACGCCTGGATGCCCTCAAAGGCGACGTGATCGTCTACGACGTCCTCGGGGACGTCGTCTGCGGCGGGTTTGCTATGCCGATGCGGGAAGGATACGCGCAGGAGGTGTATCTGGTCACCTCCGGCGAACTGATGTCGATCTACGCGGCAAATAACATTGCAAAGGCCATCGCCCGCCTCTCACGCCGGGTGCGCAGCAGGTGCACGCTCGGCGGCGTTATCTGCAACGCAAAGAATATCGAGGGCGAGCGGGACCTGGTGGAGGAGTTCGCCCGCCGGATCAACTCCCGCCTCATCGCCTACGTCCCCCGGGACAGGGGGGTGCAGATTGCGGAACTGCACAGGCAGACGGTCGTTGAATACGCCCCCGGGTCGGACCAGGCGGCGGTCTACGAGGAACTCGGGCGCACGATCTACGGAAACAGAACAACGAGTATCCCCACACCCCTCGAGATGGATGAACTCGAATCCTTCGCCCTCGAATTCGTCCAGGTTTGAGGGGTGCACCCTGACCGGAGCGCTCTCGGTGCTCACGGAGGTACGGGACGCCGTCTGCATCATCCACGGCCCGTCGGGATGTGCGCACCATAACTTCTCCCTCATCCACGCCACGCTGCTCTCGAACGACCGACTCGAAGTCCCCCGCCTCCTCTCCACCCGTCTTACGGAGAACGATATCATATTCGGGGGGGAAGAGGCGCTGGAGAGGACTATAGGACAGGCACTCTCCCTCTCCCCTACACCAGCCTCTATCTTCGTCCTCTCGACCTGCATCGTCGAGACGATCGGAGACGACACCGCGGGGGTCTGTGCGAAGGCCCGGAGCGTCCCGGTGATCGCCGTGCCGACAGCGGGGTTCCTCGGCGGGGTTTTTGAGACCGGGATCAAAAACGCCCTCTCAACTGTCGCCTCGCTCGCCCGGCCCATGACCGAGAAGACCCTCTCGGCAAACCTGGTCGGCGAGAAGAACCTGGAGTACGCCGTCGACGAGAACGCCGCCGAGATCGCACGCCTCCTTGCCCGGCTCGGCATCGAGGTCAACCTCCGGTTCGTGCGGAGGATCGGGACGGGGGATGTCGGGCGTCTCGGGTCCGCCGCCGTGAACGTCCTCCGGGAACCGGCGCTCCGGCCGGTCGGTGAGGACTTCAAGAGGAGGTTTGGCACCCCCTACGTAGACTCGTTCCCGGCCGGTCTCGGGGGGACGTGCCGTTTCCTCGAGGAAGTGGGCCGGATCTGCGGCATCGACGCCACGGCCGCCATCGAAGAGGAGCGCACCTACCAGGCGGAGATGCTCGGGAAGTTCGCCGATATCGCAGGCAGCAGGGTGCAGTTCCGGTCCCCCCACCCCATGTTCGAGGCTGATCCGGGCGCAGAGACCGTCTGCACCGAGTGCGCCGGGGCCCTTGGCCTCACCGTCGCCCCGGACGGGACCGCTATCCCGCGCCCGTACCCGGCACCCGTGGGGACCGCCGGGCTCCGGCGGATGCTGCATGGGTGGAGGGTGCTGATCCGGGGGGAGAGGCGGGGGTGAACTGGGCGGATTGGGTGGTACCCGCCTATGAGGAGGGGGATTCTCCCCCGCCCCGCCCAATGGCGATAGCCACCATGGTCCACTGCAGGGGGACATACCCGGGGAAGGACCTGTTTCAGACAATCTCTTGCATTAGAAAGGCCGATCCCGGGGACAAGCCGGATCCAGCACCACCCTCATCGGGGCCACCAGAAGATGCGAAACCCCCTCCCGGCAAAGAGATTCCGGGGCGGCCTCAACACGGTATGACAACGAGCAACGCTTTCGCTACCCCACTTGCCCAGCAGGCTCCAGACGATATCATTTAAATATCCAGTGCACAGAGAAGAGAACACCAGAGAGAGTGCCAGAGTATGTTCGAACGCATCTTGTTTCCAACGGACTTTTCAGTGCCATCCATGAAAGTGCTGGATTACATCCCGGCACTGCAGGAGGCGGGAACCCGGGAGGTGGTCCTCGTCCATGTCATCGACCAGAAGGACGTCACGCTGATAGCCTCGGGGGGGCAGGGGTTTCTCGGGACCGTATCCGACCAGGAGACCGATACCCAGAGACGACTGCGGGAGGAGATCCAGCACAAGATCATCGATACCCGGCGAGCGCTCGAGAAGCAGGGCGTGAGGGTGATCGTCCGGACGCCCGTAGGGAGCCCGGGAAAGGAGATCGTGGCTGCGGCGGATGCGGAGGGGGCCTCCCTCATCGTCATCGGTTCGCACGGCCGGTCGAACATCCGTGACCGCCTGCTCGGGACGGTCTCGGAGTATGTGGTCAAAAACGCCCATCAACCCGTCCTGGTCGTCAAGCGGGACACGGTCGCCGGGAAATAGCGCTCTTTCTTTTTCCCGGCGACCAGAAAAGGGTCTCCTACTTCTCCAGCAGGCTCTCCAGCAACCGCCGGATCGCCCGCAGTTCCTCCACCGTAGCGTCGGCGGTCAGCGGCTGTTCCGGCTCGCCCCCGACAGCGACCGGCCCGGTCCTCCGCACGAAGTTCATGATCTTCTCCTGGAGGTCCTTTGGGTCCGCTATCCCGTTGAGGACAATCTCCGCCCGGGCCTGGGCCGAGTAGCCCGCGGTCTGCACCCGGACCGCCGAGAAGGAGAAGAACCGCATCAGGGGGCCCTGGACGATATCGACATTCGTAATCCGGTTGTAGGGGACGATCCCCGTCTGCCGGAACCAGACTCCCCGCTGCCAGGTGATCTCGGTGACGGTGAGCCGGTAGGCGATGCTCTCATAGTAGAGGGGAATCCAGTAGACGACGAATACGATGACGGCAAGCACGGGTACAGTGATGACGACAGCGACGGCTGCCGGGCTGAAAAGGATGATGGGGGCCAGCCAGGGCACGATGAGGAGGAGGACGGTCAGGACCAGGGACGCGTAGAGGTACGACTGGAACCGTGGCGCCGGTTTGAACGCCTCCCCTATACGGAGCGGAGTGAGGAGCATGCTATCACACCACTATCTCAATCCCGACTGATTAAGCCTTCCGGGCATGCCAGATCACTGCGGAGTATGTAGCGATCGGCCCCCTCACCGAAGTAGGCCGGGCAGAAGTCCACCTCCCGGAACCCGCGTTTCTCATAGAGCACCCGGGCGGCGTGGTTCGACGGCGAGACCGAGAGGTAGACCTCACCCGCCCCCTGCTCCCGGAGGCTCTCGGTGACGGCAGCGACGAGGTTTTTCCCGAACCCCCGGCGCCGGTGCCGCTCCGCCACCGCCAGCCGGACAATCCACCCTGTGGCCGGCTGGTGCTGCACGAGAGCCCCGATAGTGTAGCCGACGACTCTCCCCCCATATTCTGCGACGAGGAACGTATCGGGAAAGAGGACGCCCGCCTGCCGGATGAAGACCTCAGGCTTGCAGTCCGCCGGGCTATTCTCCCGCTCAAGGGCAGAGACCGACTGAAAATCTGGTTCGCGATACCCCCTGATCATCAGGTCCATGCCGACGTATTCGTCGTGAAGGCTAAAAATAGGCAGCGGCCCCGGTGCGCATGTAGCCCGGGGCCCTCTGGGACGCAGGCTCACTTCTTCTTCGCGCCCGCCTGGAGCATCTCGCGCGCCATCTTATACGTCTCGACCTTGTACTGCATCATCTCGATCCGGTGCTCTTTCATCTTGATGCGAGACTCGATCATACGGATCATCAATTGCCGCATCTGGTCCTCGTCGAGGAGATCGTACATCTTCTCAAGGAGCATACCGTGGGCGGCGTATCCGCCGTAATGTGTCATGCAATAACCCCCCTCATACTGGTCTGCCCATAGGGACAGGCCGACACCCCTTGTGCGTGCCGGGTCATAAAAATCTTATGGCGATGTAACTTCGCCGCAGGCAGGCTTACCGGGAGACCATGAAGGCTCCCCCGTGTTCAGCCCAGTTCTCGGCAGGCGGCTCGTAGAGGACGATACAGATATCATCAGGCCTGACCCCGGCACCAAGGGTCAGGCGCTCCACGATCGCCCGATAGAGCGCCTCTTTCTTCTCGGCGCTGCGCCCCGGCATGAGGGAGGCCTCGATCAGGACTGCGCCATCGGATCGGCCGGGAGGCATCGGGAAGTTCTCCTCCTTCCGCTCACAGAGCCGGATCCAGAGGGCGGCCTCCGGGGTCTGCAGTGTGTCCAGAAAGGCCTCACGAAGGCTCTCGATAAGTGATTGCCGGTACTCAACCGGCTTTCCGGAACGGATCTCAATCTTGACAAGCGGCATGCATACCATCTCCAGCGGTAGCCGGGGATCCGGGCGAATCCCCGTTCTCCTGCATGAGTGCTCTGGCACCGGGAGTATTAACGTTTTCCTCAGGAGAGGTCCGTGCTCTCGCTTTCCGGGCGCCGGTTTCGATTGATGCAGGCGTTGAGCACCTCATCCATCAGCCAGAGCACCCCTTCGATTCCGGCCACCGCACGGGAGGAGAGGAGAACCCGGCCCCGGAGCGGCGGCGTCAGCCCGACGAATGCGGCATTGCTGCAGATCGCCCGCTCGTAGGAGGAGCCAAGGACCAGGTCCGGCTCGGCTTCCCGGATCATTCCCCGGATAGTCGAGAAGTCGGCCGTAGGGGTGACGGTGTCATTGCGGGAATCGGGGTCGTTCCTGACAGCGACGCAGGCGATATCCGCACCGAGATACTGCTTCAGGAGTTCTCTCGCAAACATGGCATACGAGCGCCCGGCACAGATCGCCACCCGGGGCGGGTCGAACCTGCGAAGGTACTTGTCGCAGGCCTTCGTGATCCGGGCATCGGCCCAGGCGATCTCCTCTGTGACCGGCCGGGGATCGATGCCGTCAACCTCGGCGGCAAGTCTCTCGAAGGTCCCGGCGACGGCATCGAGGCCCAGGAGCGAGCCGCATTCCGTCCCGACGCCGCTTGCGAGGTCCGGGTTCGTGCCGACGGTGAAGGGTGCCGCACGGTGAGCCGCGGCGTAGCGGTCCAGGCAGAACGTCGTGGCGACGGTTGCCCCGGCCAGGTTGAGCAGGCGCCGCGCCTCGATGGCGTTTCCCCGGCAGAAGGGGTCGGTGCGGCAGATGCCGTCGATGTTGACGCCGGCGGCATCGGGGTCCACCTCCGGCGCGACCTGCTCAAGCGCCCGGCGGTATCCGGCCTCGAGGTCCCCGAGGAACCCCGGGCTGTCGACGATAATGACCTGCCCATCATGGGCGAGATCGCCGATATCCTCGCCCATGATGGCGGGTACGCAGGTGTTGACCACGGCTATCCGGGAGTACCGGCCGTCGAGTTCCCGGATCACCTCCTGCAGGCGGGACTCCGTGCCGAAGATGATCTCGTTCTCGACAAGGAACGTACCGTGGATCGGGACCCCGACGAGAGATGCAGGGTAGAAGTAGCACCCGCTCGAACCGTGGACGATGACGGCGAGGTCCTCGAAACCCGCGAGGCATGCGACCGCCCCGGTCATCGCACAGGGCCAGAGCGGGTTTTCGCACGGCGTATGCTGGTTGTTTTGCATCGGACTACAAGATCATGGCGGTGCGGGGATATAAAGAACAGCCCTTCCCCGGGGACCGGGAGAAGTCCCGGGGCCGGAGAGGGCGGACGGCAGCCCTACGCCTTCTCCACGAGCGACGCGACGTATCGCCCAACCTCGCTCGTCTTCCTCGCCCCGCCCATATCCCGGGTCACGAACCCGTCGAGTATGCTCCGCTCGATTGCCCCAAGAACGGCCGCCGCAGCCTCATGCTCGCCGATGTGGTCGAGGAGCATCGAGCCCGCCCAAATGGTCGCGAGCGGGTTGGCGACGTCCTGCCCCCGGTACTTCGGCGCAGAGCCGTGGATCGGCTCGAACATAGAGGTGCCCCGGGGGTTGATGTTCCCGCCGGGGGCAAGGCCGAGCCCGCCCTGGATCATGGCACCGAGATCGGTTATGATGTCGCCGAACATGTTCGGGGTGACGACGACGTCGAACCACTCGGGGTTCTTGACGAACCACATTGTGACAGCGTCCACGAAGTTGAACTCCGTCGCGACGCCCGGGTATTCAACGGCGACTTCGGTGAAGACGTCCCGCCAGAGGCCGTAGACGTCGGAGAGGACGTTTGCCTTATCGACCGACGTGAGTCTTTTACGCCTCCGGTCGGCCAGGTCGAAGGCGTAGCGGATCGCCCGCTGTGCGCCCGGCCGGGTGACGACGCCGATCTGGTAGGCGATCTCGTCGGCGTCGGTCTCGACGTCCAGCCCGAATTTGACGTTGTAGATGTCGCGGACGACCTCGAGCGTCTTTCTCTCCCGCTTCCCGGTAAACCGCGAGCCGATACCGACGTAGAAGTCCTCGGTGTTCTCCCGGACCACGACGAAGTCGATATCCTCCGGCTTTTTGTTCGCGAGCGGTGTCGTGACCCCTTCAAGGAGTCTGATCGGCCGGAGGTTGATGAACTGGTCGAAGTGGAACCGGATCGCAAGCAGGATGCCCTTCTCGAGGATCCCGGGCTTCACCCGTTCGTCGCCGATGGCCCCGAAGTAGATCGCCCGGAACTTTGAGAGTTCCCGGATATCCTCCTCGGTGAGGAGGTCCCCTGTCGCGAGGTAGCGCTCCGCCCCGATATCGAAGTCGGTCCACGCTATGTCGAACCCAAAGCGCTCTCCCGCGGCGTCGAGGACCTCTTTGCCTGCCGCTACGATCTCGGGGCCGATCCCGTCCCCGCCGATGGCTGCTACTTTGTGCTGCATGTCTCCACCCGTTCCAAGCCTTTCGCATAGGCCACGAGGCCGCCGGCCTCGACGATCGTCTGGAGGAAACCGGGGACCGACTCGACGGCGAACTGCTTCCCGTTCACCGCGATAAAGCCCCCGCCGATATCCACCGATACGGTATCGCCGTCCCGGATCTCACCGGCCTCGGCGCAGATCAGGGGCAGGAGCCCGGTGTTGACGGCGTTTCGGTAGAATATCCGGGCAAAGGACTCTGCGACCACGACCCTGATGCCGGCCCCGAGGAGCGCGAGCGGTGCGTGCTCCCGGGAGGAGCCGCACCCGAAGTTGGTGCCCGCCACCACGACGTCGCCTTCCCGTGCGCCCTTTGCAAACTCATCCCTCGTCCCCTCGAACGCGTGCTTCGCGAGTTCCGCCGGATCGTAGATCGTCAGGAACCTCCCCGGTATGATCGCGTCCGTATCAATATCGTTGCCAAACTTCCATGCCCGCATGGGTCACACCTCCCTCGGATCGGTGATCTCACCGTAGAGGGCGCTTGCCGCCGCCGTCGCCGGCGAGGCGAGGTAGACCGACGCCTGCGTGCTCCCCTGCCTGCCCCGGAAGTTCCGGTTCGACGTAGAGAGCGAGACCTCGCCGGGGGCGAGGAGGCCGAACGCGCCGCCCATGCAGGGGCCGCAGCAGGGCGCCTCGACGAGGGCTCCCGCCTCGACGAACCGCTCGATGAGCCCGGCCCGGAGGGCCTTGAGGTACTCGGTGCGCGAGGCCGGTATGACGATCACGCGGATGCCGGCGGCGAAGCGGTCAGCGGTCCCAAGCACCTCTGCCGCCTCGGCGAGGTCTTCATACCGCCCGTTGGTGCAGGAGCCGACGAAGACCTGGTCGATCTTCGTCCCCGCCACATCCCCGACATCCACGACGTTGTCCACGTTGTGGGGGACGGCGACCTGGGGTGCAAGGTCGGTGACGTCGTACTGCCGGCGTCCCGCGTATGCCGCATCAGGGTCGCTTGCAAGGTCGAACGGCTCGATATCGCGGCGGGCGGCGACGTAGGCCCAGGTCGCCGCGTCGGGCGGCACGATCCCAGCCTTCGCCCCCATCTCTATTGCCATGTTCGCGCAGGTCATCCGGCCAGCCATGTTCATCTCCCTTATCGCCCCGCCGGTGAACTCGAGCGCCATGTAGGTCGCGCCGTCGGCGCCGATGTCGCCGGCGAGGGAGAGGATCAGGTCTTTTGCCCCCACCCTCCGGCCGAACGTCCCGTCCACCTCAATGCGGAGGCTCTCGGGAACCCGGAAGTAGAGCGCCCCGAACTTCAGCACAAACCCCATATCGGTGGAACCGATGCCGGTCGCAAACGCGCCTGCGGCACCGTAAGTGCAGGTGTGAGAGTCGGTGCCGACGATGATCTCGCCGGGAGCCGCCCGCCCTTTCTCCATCACAACCTGGTGGCAGACACCCTCGAGGAGGTCGTAGTTGTGGATCCCCTGCTCCTGTGCGAACTGCCGCATGAATACATGGTTCTCGGCAGCCGGTATCGAGTCGGCGGGGATCTGGTGGTCGAAGAGCATGATGATCCGCTCCGGATCATAGACGTGTTCGCCGCCCATCTCGCGGAAGACCCGGACCGCCAGCGGGCCGGTGATGTCGTGGATCATAGCCGCGTCCACCGGCGCCATCACCACATCCCCCGCGCGGACAGCCCTGCCGCATTTCATCGAGAATATCTTTTCTGCGATCGTCGCCGCCATGGAATATCGTGGTATGGGTACGCGCTCCAGACGTATCTAGTTTGGCAGGACCTCCCCCGCCCGGGCAGGGAATCGCGGCCTTTTCCGCCCGATTTCCCGGGGGATTACCCTTATGTGACTCCGTGCGGATTGTATAGGGAGAAGCGATGACCGACGGACCGACCCCGGCAATGCGACAGTACTACTCAGCGAAGGCCCGGTATCCCGATGCCATCCTCTTCTTCAGGATGGGAGACTTCTACGAGACATTCGGCGAGGACGCCGGCGTGGTGGCCCGGGAACTCGACATCACCCTGACGGCCCGGGGCAGGGATAAGAACGGCGACCGTATGCCGCTTGCGGGAGTCCCCCACCATGCAGCGGACGCCTACATTGCCCGCCTGGTGAATAAAGGCTACAAGGTGGTGATCTGCGACCAGGTGGAGGACCCGAAGACCGCGAAAGGCGTGGTGAAGCGGGACGTCACGAGGGTGATCACCCCCGGGACGTTGATCGACTCATCGATGCTCGGCTCTCCAGGGGCCCAGTACCTGATGGCGGTCGCCCCCGCCCGGAAGGATACCTTCGGCCTCGCGTTCCTGGACGTCTCCACCGGCGAGTTCTTCGTATCCGGGGGGAGCGGCGGGTGCGACTACGCCGATATCATATCGGAGGTGGTCAGGTACCGGCCGTCGGAGGTGATCGTCCCGGAGAACCTCACCGAAGGACTCCCCGGCCGGCTCAAAACCCTCGGAGTGACGGTGAGCCGCTACCGCGACGACGCCTTCGACCCCGACGCGGCGTATGAGCGCCTCTGCGAGCAGTTCGGGACGGCGACGCTCGACGGCTACGGGTGCGCCGGGATGGCGGGAGCGGTTACTGCCGCCGGGGCGGCGCTCCGCTACGCCCAGGAGACACAGCAGTCGCCCCTCTCCCATATATCGGGGCTCGCAACGAAGATCCCATCAGAGAACATGGTGCTTGACGCGATCACTCTCCGGAACCTGGAGATCACGACAAGCATCCGTGGTGAAGGCGACGGGAGCACACTTCTATCCGCGCTCGATGCCACAAAGACATCGATGGGGAGCCGGACGATGCGGTCGTTCCTGATCAGCCCGCTTATCGGGAAGGCGGCCATCGAGAAGAGGCTCGATGCGGCGGAGTGGTTCGTCGATCACGCGCTCGATCGGCAGGAACTCCGCGGAGCCCTCGGCGACTTTGCCGACATCGAACGGATAGCGGGGAGGATCGCCTACGGGAACGCCGGTCCCCGGGACCTTGCGACGCTTCGGGAGTCGCTTCGAGCAATCCCGGGCGTAAAAGTGCTCTTTGGTGGCGACGCCCCGGCCCTGGTCCGCGAGGCCCTCGATGCGATGAGCGACCACGCCCGGGTCACGGACCTCGTCGGGCGGGCGATCGTGGACGAGCCCCCGGCACGCGCGTTGGCCGGCGGCATGATCCGCGAAGGATTCAACGGGAAACTCGACGAACTCCGGCACCTTGCGACTTCCGGAAAAGACTGGATCGTGGAGTTCCAGCAGCAGGAGCGGGAGAGAACCGGGATCAAGTCGCTCAAGGTCGGCTATAACCGGGTCTTCGGCTACTACATCGAGGTGACGAGACCAAACCTGCACCTGGTGCCGCCGGAGTACGAGCGCCGGCAGACGACCGCAAACGGCGAGCGCTACACGATACCCGACCTCCGGGAGAAGGAGGCGATGATCGCCACCGCAGAGGAGCGCCTTGGAGCACTCGAGGCGGAGATCTACGCCGAACTCGTCCGGACGCTCGCGGCGGACGTCCCCGACCTCCAGGGGACCGCCCGGGCGGTCGGGCTGCTTGACGTCTACGCGGCCCTCGCCGAGGTCGCCGCCCGCTACGGCTACTCCCGCCCGGTGATCGAAGAGAGCGGCAGGATCGTCATCAGGGACGGGCGCCACCCGGTGGTGGAGCGGCACCTCCCGGTGCCGTTCGTCCCGAACGATACCGAACTCGACAGCGCTGCCGACCAGATCATGATCATCACCGGGGCGAACATGGCGGGCAAGTCCACCTACATGCGGGCGGTGGCGCTCTGCTGCATCATGGCCCAGATGGGGAGTTTCGTCCCGGCCCGCCACGCCACCATCGGGATTGTAGACCGGGTCTTCACCCGGGTGGGGGCTTTTGACGACCTCGCTTCGGGGCAGTCGACGTTCATGGTCGAGATGCTGGAACTTGCAAACATCTTAAACAACGCAACCCCGCAGAGCCTCGTGATCCTCGACGAGATCGGGCGGGGGACGAGCACGCTCGATGGGTGCGCGATCGCCCGGGCGGTGGTGGAGTTCCTGCACGGGAGAGCGGTTGCGGGGCCCCGGACCCTCTTTGCGACCCACTTCCACGACCTGATAGACCTTGAAGGGTCGCTTGCGCGGGTGAAGAACTTCCACTTCGCCGTGAAGGACACCGGGGACGATGTTGTCTTCCTCAGAAAGATCATCCCCGGCGCGACCGACAAGAGTTACGGCGTCCACGTTGCGCACCTTGCCGGCATACCGAAGAAGGTGACCGACCGGGCGACGGCGCTCCTGAAGGAGGCGGCGGCACGGGAGTACTCAGGCGGACCGCGGGCCCCCCGCTACACCCAGATGCTCCTCGTCGACCCCGGTGAGGGAGTCGTGGAGGAGAACCCGGCGGTCGAAGAACTCAGGAGCCTGAACCCGGATGAGATGACGCCGATTGATGCGTTAAACACCCTCTGCCGGCTCCAGAAACTGGCAAACGGGGAAAAGGCCGAGCGATGACCGGGACGAAGATACGGGTCCTCGACCCCGATACGGTCAACCAGATCGCCGCCGGCGAGGTCGTGGAGCGGCCGGCATCGGTGGTGAAGGAACTCCTGGAGAACGCCGTCGACGCAGGCTCGACGAGCATCCTCATCGACGTCTCATCAGACCTTGCCGGGATCACGAAGGTCCGGGTGACCGATGACGGTGCGGGTATGACGCCGGAAGAGGCGGCGCTCGCGTTCCACCCTCATGCGACGAGCAAGATCCGGGAGATCACCGACCTCTCCTCCATCCGCACCCTGGGGTTCCGGGGAGAGGCGCTTGCAAGCATCGCCGCCGTCGCGGAGGTGACCCTGATCACCCGTCCCCGGGGAGCCGGGGCGCTCGCCGGTACCCGGTTGAGGGTCAGGGGCGGCGAGGTCGTGGAGAAGAGCGAGGTGGGGGCGCCGGAAGGGACGACGGTGATCGTGGAGCGCCTCTTTTACAACACCCCCGTCCGCCGGAAGTTCTTAAAGAGCAGGAACACCGAGCTCGCCCACATCTACGGAGTCGTGGAGAACCTGGCGCTCGCGCACGGCGAGGTCGCCTTCCGGGTGGTGCACAACGGAAAGGAGCGGATGGCGACCCAGCGGTCGGGAGGGCTCCTGAATGCTATCGCCGGCCTCTACGGCGCCGACCTTGCCCGGGCGCTCGTCCCCGTCGAGGGGAGGTTCCCTTTCCTCCGCATCAGCGGCTACGTCTCCCGCCCGTCGGAGAGCAGGGGAAACCCGTCGCAGGCAGTCATCAGCATCAACGGTAGAAGCATCACCTCCCGGCAGATCGCCGCCGCCGTCAGGGAGGGCTACGGGACCCTCCTCCCGAAGGACCGCTACCCGGTGGCATTCGTGGATCTCTCGGTCGATACCGACCTCGTGGACGTCAACGTCCACCCGACCAAGCGGGAGGTCCGTCTCTCCCGGGAGCGGGAGATCCTCACGGCGGTTGCGGCCGCCGTGGAGGAGGCGCTCGCCGGACACGATCTCGCCAGCGAGGCGCCAGCCGAGCCGGTGCAGCAGCAGATTGTCCCCCCCGGACCGGAACCCGGAGAGGTCCCGGCGGTCAGCGAGATCGAAGCGCCCTACGCGGCGGGGCACCGGGGACTCGCCCTCTCAGACCGGCAGCTTCGCAGGACGGAGGCAGAGGGCACGGAGAATCTCCTCCCGACCATGGAGCCCTTCGGGCAGGTCGCAGCGACCTACATCGTGGCCGAGGGAGCCGACGGCACCCTCTACCTCGTCGACCAGCACGCGGCCCACGAGCGCATCCTCTACGACCAGGTCGTGGAGCAGCGCGACGCGGAAGCGGGGTCCCAGGAACTGATCATGCCCGTCGTCCTCTCGTTCCCCCCGAAGGAATCCGCTGCGCTCCGCGACGCCATCCCGCTCCTTGCAGGCGAGGGGTTCGTTGTGGAGGAGTTCGGTCGGGACACCTTCGCCGTCAGGGCGGTGCCCGTCGCCCTCGGTGCACTCGAGGACCTCGAGAAGGTCAGGGAGACGATCGCCGACCTCCTCGCCGATGAGTCCCGCACCATTCCTGACCGCCGGGAGGCGGTCACCTGCATCGTCGCCTGCAGGGGCGCAGTGAAGGCCGGCGCTCTTCTCACGCACGACCAGCAGAAGCGCCTCCTCGCACAACTCGCCCGGACGAAGACCCCCTGGACATGCCCGCACGGGAGGCCAACGGTGGTGGCGTTCGATAAACGGAAACTCGACGGTATATTCCGGCGCGGTTAAGGGGGGAACGACCCCACCGTAAAATATCGCATATAATCGATTATTTTTGCAATTCTCTCGAATACCCAGGCTTCCTGGGCCAAATCCCGTATCATAATGGATTTATTCTCCGGGGATCAGAATGGCTATATGTCACAGAGGGACTCACCCGCTGCAGATGACAGGACTGAACCATGTGACACTACTCCAGCAGATCCGCCTCTGGATGAAGACCCGGAGTGGAGGGAAGCAGTTTCACGATAGTGAGAACGACTCAGTCATCGAACTGTATTTCGATATCTCCCCCGAAGCGACCCTCACTTCGGATACCCCTGAGATCCCGCTGGAGGAGAGCAGGTGACGGGGAACCCCCAGAAACGCCCTACCGAATGAATCGCCTCTCGATTCCAGACCACACACCACCCCACCACCTTTTTTTGAGAACGCTCTTCCTCCCGGCCCGAGCGGGGGTTTCATCCCCGGTGCCCCCCGTGACTATCATGGAGATTATGGGTGTCCGGGAGGATTGCACAGAGAAGAGGCGACGCTCCTCCCCGGGAAGAGAAATATTGATGGACGACGACTGCCGCCGGGACGGAGGGTGGCCCGGCTGTGAGATGCATGACCTCGGGGACGGGGACTACGGGAAGTGCGACTACACAGGCAGGCAGCAGGAGTGCCCGCACTCCATGATACTGAAGCGCTGCGGATAGAGAGGAGGGTTGCGGCGCGGCCGGGAAAAAAGCGGGGGGTCAGAGGAACCGGAACGATTCCGCTACCGGAGCCGCGTCGGCGTTGTAAACATCGTACTCCGGGGGGAACACCGTGTGCATGACCGAGTAGACGGTGTCGTCCCTGGCGGCGTAGCGGATGACGAAGGTGTACCGGTCGTCCTCGACGATAGGGACGGAGAAGACAGACTCGTACGCCGGAATACCGTCAAGGTAAGTTCTATCTGTCGAGACCCATTCGGCCCCGATACCGGCTTTGAGATCCTTCGCGTACGTCACGTTCAGTTCTTCAAGGGCCTCCTCACCAGTGGCGTTCTTGCCGGAGAGCGGGATCGTGTTCACGCGGACCTCCTCATGCTTCACCGGTGAGGAGAACCATACACTCTCTCCTGACTCGGTGTAGAACCACCCCTCCGGGCAGGTGACGGCATAGCCGTAGGTGGTGTTGATGTAGGTGCCGTTACCGGGAACGGGCGCCGGAGTCGGTGTCGGGACCGGAGCGGGTTCACCCTCTCCCGGGCCGGATGGGGACGGCTGCGGTGAGGAGAGAGGCGACAGCGTAACGGTCAGGACCGCGGCCAGAGCGACCACAAGAATCCCAATGATCAGCAGTCTCTGCGGTTTCATAGTATCCGGATACGTGGCCCGGGAGGCCATAAATACCCTTCACCTCGGCGAGCCGGAGAAGCCTTTTCGGCCGGTGAATGGTATCGTCCGGGATACCGCCACCGTCCAAACCGCCCCGGGTGTCACACCGGGACACACAGGAGGTCAGAGGGCTGTGGTGACCGGGGTCGCCACGGGAGCACGGACGTCGGCGAGCAGATCATCCAGGGTATTCGCGTACTCCACCCGGATACCGAAGATCTCCTCGATGTAGTTCTTCGCATCCACGACGACCGGCCGCTGCCTCGCTATCTTCAGCCCGCCGAACGATCGGGCCTCCTCCTGGTAACTGATAACCTTGTTGTTCTCCGCCGGGAGGATCAGGAGCGTCTTCCCGCTCGCCGCAGCAGCCTCGGCCTTCTCGAGGATACCCCCGACCGGGCCGATGCTTCCGTCTTCATTGATGGTTCCGGTCACGGTCACGCTCTCGTTGAGCGGGAATCCCTCCAGCACCGATAGGAGCAGCGTGGTCATCAGCGCTCCCGCACTGGGGCCGTCGATCTCGGAGACCTCCTCCGGGCCCTGGATGCTGAATATGATGTCGCTCCCCGTGAGGTCGACGCTGGAGTGGTTGGCGGCGAGGGTGACCGCAAGGTTCGCGGCATCCTGAAAGACTATCCCCATCAGAGGTGTCGTCTGGACGAGCACCCTTCCTCTCCCGGGCACGACCTCGACCGAGACGTTCACCATTGCCCCCTCTTCAGTCACCCTGTTAGCGGCAAAGGGGCCGCCCCGGTCGACCTCGACCTTCTGGAGGATGACCGGCACCTGCATGGAGGCCGCATCCTCGGCCCCTGCTTCCCTCACCCGGGGGGCCGGGGTCGTGACCGGCCGTGCATCCTCACCCGGGGGAAGAGAGAGAGCCCGGGCGGGGTCGTCCCCCGGGACGAGGACGACAGCCAGGAGGAAGACGTTCATGATGAATGAGAGAATGAGCAGGATCGCCAGGGTCTTCTCCTGTATGCGCATACGCTTGCTCGCATACCATTCAGTCGGATATATACCTTTCCGAAGGGTGTACCGGGGCGGGTCTCCGCCCCCGGCAGGACCAGGGACCCCTTGTGGAGTTAGTTGAAAAAAGGTTGTTATAAATTCTCTGGATCAATTTTCCCCGCCGAGATCCAGCTTCTTTGTCTTCCAGGCTCCCTGCCTGTAGAAGAACAGATCGCACAGGAACACCACCACGGTGCCGCAGACCACCGCGAACCAGATGGACTGCAGCGGCAGGTCCATCGCCACAAAGATCGCAGCAAGACCCACCTGCACGATCAGCTGCCCCGTGATAGCCGCGTACATGCCAGGTCTCGTCATCCCCGCACCGTTCATAGCAAATCCCATCGTCATCGCCATGGCTATCACGAAGTACGACATCGGGATGATCTGCATAAACAGGATGCCGTTTGCAAGCGACTCGCCTGTCGCGCCGAAGAACGCCAGGAGATACTTCGCAAACAGCAGATACAGGATACCCACAACCGCCATAAACGACGCATTCGCGATCATCGCAATCCTGACCGCTCTCTCCGCTCTCTCCACTTTTCCCGCTCCCAGATTCTGCCCGACCATCACCGCGACTCCCGTGCAGAGCCCCATCACGAAGACCAGGCCCAGCATATCCAGACGCTGGCAGATGCCGTATGCTGCCACCGCTGTCGTGCCGTACAGTGCTACGATCGCTGTCATCCCCAGGAACGCAAAACTCCTGACCCCGCTCTGTACCGCTGATGGTATCGTGACCTTCACGATATCTTTTATCAGCCGCGGTTCAAACGTCCATTTCTTCGGGAACCTGACCGGCCCGTTCTTTCTGGACGGCAGGAGATACATCACCCCGATCAGAAGCAGCACGCCGGTCGTACGCGATGTAAGGGAAGCATACGCAGATCCGGCTATTCCGAATGCCGGGAAACCGCCAAGGCCCATGATCAGTGTCGGGTTCAGAATAATGTTCACGATGTTCACTGCGATCATCACAAACATAGGTGTTCTGGAATCTCCCGTACTCTGGAACACGGTCGTCAGGATCATCAGCGTGACAAACACGAACATTCCTATCAGCGTCGGGGAAAGGAAGCGTGCCCCCTCCGCTGCAACCTCGGGATCAGCTCCAAGGAGCAGGAGAAGGTCCTGTGACCAGAACATACCGATGACCATAAGGATCGCTGAAAAGGCGAGTGCCAGATAAAGCGAATGCGAAAGGATCACCTGGATACGCTCAAACCGCTCTGACCCGTATGCTCGCGACACGAATGCAGCCGTTGCCGTCACGATCCCGAAGATCACTGTCGTGAGCACCAGTATGATGGATATGCTCATCGCTCCGCCGGCAATCGAAACATCGCCAAGTTTGCCGATAAAATACATATCCACCACCTCCAGGATGCTCGCGAGGAGATTACTGATGATGATCGGAAGGGCCACTATCAAGAGGGCTTTTCCGACCGGTCCCTCGGTGAGGAAATTGTTGGAATATTTCATCGTCAAGGTATCACATATAAAATGAAGTGAAAGATGATAAAGATTGACCGATTATTTCAACCGCGATTTGCCCATAAATCTAAAAAAAAGGCCGTTTCGACGTCCAACAAGGTTATCGGAAGCACCCGGATGAGGGGAATTTTAGCTGAGAATCATCGGCCCGGTGCTTCGCTGAAATTCTGAGGAAGTCTCCCCGGGGGGGGACCACCTGGTCGAACCCGACGATCCTGCATGGGGCCAGCAGGTGATTGAGGCACCGGTCAGGGCCCCACCGGGTAGCCGGCCCCGACCGGGCAATCACGATAATGAGAGACCCGAGCTCTCCCAGTCCCAGGTCTCCGACGGAGGTTTTCTCCCCCCGGGGGGACCTCACGTCCCCACCCGGCAGAGATCCCGCATCGCCCGGAGAACGTAGAGGGTCTCGCCCTCGAGCCTCTCCTCGTCGACGATGAACGAGACGAACCCCGCCTGGGCAAAGAGTTCCCGCACCGCATCGAGATCCGTCAGGGACGAGACGAGCAGCAGGACCCGCCCGAAAGGAGCCAGCACCCGCCCAACGTCCGCGATGAACCGCTCAATCACCGCCCGCCCCGTCGGCCCGCCGTCGAGGGCGTACTCCAGCCAGTCGTCGATCCGCTCATCGGGAAGCGTCGGCAGGTATGGGGGGTTGAAGAGGATGAGATCGAAGGGGCCTGAGAGACCCGAAAAGAGATCGGTCCGGACCGCCGCGACGCCGCGGGCACGGGCACACGCCACCGCGTGGGGGTTGATGTCGGTCGCGACCACCCCCGTCGCCCTGTCGGCAAGCCCGGCCGCCACATAGCCGCTCCCGGTCCCGACCTCGAGCACCCGGTCGGCCGGGCGGACCTCCCGGAGCGCCGCCCGGAGGAGGAGGAATGAGTCCTCGGCAGGAGGATAGACCTGATCGGGGACGACGTCAGTCTTCCGTCGGTCACTCATTCTTCGAGCACTCGCTCATTCTGTTCGCTATCAGCGCAAACTCTTCAAGCGTCAGGTCTTCGGGCCGCCTCTGCAGGAGGTCTTCGGGCAGGGAGGCAATCGTCCGCACGATCGCCCGGGGTGCAAACGTATCCTTACCGCTCCGGAGCCCTTTCCGGACGGTCTTCCTCCGATAGGAGAAGAGCACCCGCACCACGTCGGCGTAGACCTTTCGATCCGCGATAGGGTACGGCGGCTCGTGGGGAGTGAGGCGGAGCACCCAGGAGCGGACCTGCGGTTTCGGGCGGAAAGAGTTCGGCCCGAGTTCGAGAAGGGGTTTTACAGAAGCATAGGTCTGCACCATCACCGAGAGCCGCCCGACGGCGGGTGTTCCCAGCGGCGCGATCATCCGCTGGCCGAACTCCTTCTGGTACATAAGGACCGCGACCTCAAAGCCGATCGCAAGCAGCCGGAACGTGATCTTCGAGGAGGCAGAATAGGGGAGGTTCGCGACGACTATATCAAACGGCGGGAGGTCAACCTTCGTCGCGTCGCCCGTGACGATCTCGAGGCGCCCCTCGTCGATATCATCGGCAAAGGCGACCTCAAGTTCTTCCACAAGACCGGGATCGATCTCTACCGCAACTACGCTCGCACCACGGTCGAGGAGGGCGCGGGTGAGAACCCCTTCCCCGGGCCCGATCTCGAGGACCCTCCGGCCGGAAACGTCAACAAAACCGGCGATCTTCTCGACAGCCCTCCTGTCGACAAGGAAGTGCTGATCCTTCGGAGCACTCATTTCAGCGTGAAGACGTGATACTTCTCGTCCGGGTCCTCGATCTCGCGCAGGATCCGGCTGATGATCATACGTTCCGGGTGCGGTATCGACCTGATCCGCGCAGAGATGTCCGCGAAACTCTCGAACGGCTTCTTCTCCCGCTGCTCGATGATCTCCCACATCAGTTTCTTCCCGATGCCGGGGAGCAGGTGCAACATGTGGAACTTCGGCGTGATCGGGAGAGACTTGTTGAAGAAATCGACGAACCGTGACTCGTTCTCACGGACGATCTTCTCAACCACAAACGGCAGTTCCAGTTTTGCCGTCGCTGTCAGGTCCGTGTAACTCATACGCCGCTTAACGCGCTCGATCTTCTCCCGTTCCGCATCGCCGATGTAGACACGGTCATAGATCTGGATATCCGCACCTGCCTTCGGAACAAGTTCGAGCAGTTTGAACTGGTCCACGCCGATAGCCAGGATAACCGGTTCGCGCTTGTAGACTGGACGCTGGTCACCCATATATCCCATAGGGAGTATATCGATGACTACAGCGGTCTCCTCTTTCTTTTCGGTCTTCATTGACACCACCCCTTCTGTTAGAAGTGGGTCATTACCAGATCGAGGATCTCATCCAGTTCTTCCGCCGTGAGGTTGAACCGTTCTTTGGCGTAGATGGCTCGCAGCTCATCCCTGGTCCGCGGCATCAGGTTCGCGATGCGGTAGGCGATCTCTTCTTTCATCTTCTCGAGCTTCATGAGCTCGCCTACCAGATCGCGGGCTTTCTCGGCTGATGTCTTTGAGAGATGATTGGCATGCTCGATACTCTTACGAAGTTCGTAGGACATCTCTTCTCCGGACTCGAGTCGGACTGCCTCCACGCTGAGAAGTGTATCACGCAGTTCGGGAAGCAGCATCCGCTCTTCGCTGACGATTCGTTTTACTTTCATGCCAATCACTACTGTTGAGGATTATACCTTCTGCGCTTTTAGATGTTGCGGTCTCGCAATCACCTGTTTCATCGTCTCTCCATCCCTGACCTCGAGCACCCATGCGCGTCCGCGCTGTCCGATGACCGTGCCGGTCTTTCCGTGGAATCTCCGGTGGGGCATGCCCTTCTGGACACTCGGCTCGACCACAACGTGTACCCTCTGCCCGATCTCGAAATCTTGAATCACCGAGGTGACCGGGGGGATACCGCGTTTTCGGAGGTCCTTCTTGAACTTATACCGCGTCTTCTTGCGTGGTCCATTGTGATGTGCCATTGATTACTCACCATACTCATTCGCTGTTTTGACCAGCACCACATCGAGGCTGACAACACTTGCGGTGCGCCCCAGGATCTGGGCAAGGCTGGGCTGGGTTCTGCCGCTGTCACCCGATACCAGTTCTTTGATGTAGAGGCCCGCTTCGCCGACGACTTCGACCCAGTATCTGTCGTCCTGTGTGCCCGTACACCCGATATCGAGGACCTGCCGTTCCCGAACTTTATCTGCCCGTCGGTGTGACACCCGGATAGGGGTGCGCTGCCGTATCGTTACACCTTTTAGCTGATCGAGGGCCGCCCTGAACTCATCTGACGCTACAGGGCCGTCGATCTCGACCAGGATCCTGTATTTTTTATGCGCTTTGTCGGACTTAAGGCTTTGCACCATCTTCCGATCCGCCCATCCGGTCAGGTGGACCGCCACTCTGCCGTCGGCGCTCCGGTTGATCTCCTCCTCAAGGGCCACGAGATCGATCGATCGCTTCATCGGCGCCTCGACCTCCATCACGAAGGGGCGACCCGACCCGAGCATCCGGGCATCGATATCTTCCCGACCGGCGCCGTGGAGGACAGCGTTCTCCGCGTCGAAGGCCTCGATCACCGGCCGGCCGATCAGTTCCTCGACGGAGTCCACGTACTGCTTGCCGGTGTAGCCGCACCGCTCGCACCCGGCCCCCCGGCAGGCCCGGCAGTCCCAGTGGGTCTGGGGAATACCCCGCTCGTACTTCATGTACCGGCCGACAAAGAAGACAGGGTTGACCTGCACCTCAACGGTGCCTTCCGCGAGGTCGAGGATCGCGACGACGTCGGGCCTCTTGAGGTCAGCCTCCTTCCCGGAGAGGGCTGAGACGGCCTTACCAACCTCCCGGTTCATCTCTGCCTTCAGCGGTTCGGGGTCACGGAGGGATAGATCGCTCCAGACCATCTCCTCGCTCTCCGCCACGAGCGGCGGCACTTTCGTCCCGACGAGAAACGTATCGAACTCGATCCCGCGCACCGCTTCGACGACCTTCGCGGCCCATATATCGGTGCGGGCGAGTTCGCCGCCGCAGAGCCAGCAGGATTCCGGAGCCGGCTCCTGGTGCGGTTCGTTTGCCACGATCTCCCGCGTGACCCGCAGTGCCCGGCCACGCTCCTCGTTCGTCAGCCCAAACGACCGCTTACCGAAGAAACGCCCGAGACAGTTGTTGCAGGTATCGCCATATCCAAGAATTGCTTCTACCTCTTCGATGATATCCATCCGGATTCCCTCCGGTCCATCTCGTTTAAGAGGACAGTGATAGTATGATCGCCATGCAGCGACCGCGGCCCCACCGAGTAGCGATCGCGTCCCTCGATCAGGGCCTGCTCCTCAGCAGTAAAGTTGTGGTGGTCGGAGAGGAGGCAGGCCTCCGGTAACGCCGGGGCTGTTCTGATATCCTCGCCCTCCTCATCAAGGACAGCAAACGGTATATCAGAAAGCAGCCTTGCGAGCCCGCCGCGGCGGACGTAGACGCCCGGGGTTGACTCCCGAAACTCGTCCCCGCAGGGGATCGAGAGCGCCTTCTTGATCAGGGCGGCGCTGCTCCGCTCATCCGGCGAGAGGTAGCGGAGTTCGTTTCCCCGGAAGAGGACAGTCTTCTCGGGCCCTGGTTCACCGCAGAGGACCAGGTAGCACTCGACGTCGCGCCGGAGGTCGTGAGAGAGGAAGAACGAGGCGTTGACAGAGCGGCAGAGGACGTCCATCCTCCCGGCGCTCCCGGCGAGATCGTTGAGGCTGAAGGTGCCGCTCGTTGCGGCAAGGTGACCCACGATGGCAAACCGCTTCATCTACTGGGTCCTGCCGAACTTCTTCATAACTCGCTGCATGTTGAACTTGCCGCCGCCCATGCCCCGCATGCCCTTTAAGGCGCGTTGCATGATCTTGTAGTACTTGATGAGATCCCTGACATCTTCGGGCGCCACACCGGCACCGCGGGCGATACGCTGGATCCGGGAACTCCCGATCACCGAGGGGTCGTCGAGTTCCGCGGACGTCATCGAGTCCATGATCACCTTGTAGCGTTGCATCTTGGTGCTGGTGATGTCGTAGGCGTCGTCCGGGATCTGCATGCCGCCGAGGGGGAGCATGCTCATGATCTGCTTTAAGGGCCCCATCTTCTTCAACGCCTCGAGCTGCTTGTACATATCCCGGAGCGTGAACCTGCCCTTGAGCATGGCGTTGACGTCGACATCCTCGGCCGAGACGGCTTCCTCCGCCCGCTCGACGAGCGCTTTTAAGTCGCCCATCCCGAGCAGCCGGGATATGAACCCGTCCGGGTCGAACCGTTCGAGATCCTCGACCGTCTCGCCGCTCCCGATGAAGACAATACCGCTCTGTGTCTCCGAGACGGCGGAGAGTGCGCCGCCACCCCGTGCGGTGCCGTCCATCTTGGTGACGAGGACGCCGTCGATCCCGATCGCCTCGTGGAACCGGCGGGCCTGTTCGCTCGCCTGCTGGCCGAGCGCCGCATCGATCACCAGCCAGCGGTGGTCGGCATGTGAGATATCGTTGATGTTGACGATCTCCTCGATCAGGTTCTCTTCGAGAGCGTGCCGCCCCTGGGTATCGATGATGATCACTTCATAGAGCTTCCGGAACCGGGGCAGCCCCTCCCGGACGATCTTGAGTGCGTCCGGTTCTTCCGGGTTACCGAAACAGGGGACGCTGATCCGGTCGCAGAGCGTCTTCAACTGGACGTACGCACCCGGCCGGAAGGTATCGGCGCAGATCACACCGACCCGCAGCCCTTTCCGCTGGAAGTAGCGGGCGAGCTTTGCCGTCGTCGTGGTCTTCCCGCTCCCCTGCAGTCCCGCCATCAGGATCGTCTGGGGCCCAAGCGTCACCGCTCCCGGCGTCCCCATCAGCCGGACGAGCTCCTGGTAGACGATCCGCAGGACATGCTCCCGGACGCCCATACCTTTCGGGGGCTCCTCATCGAGGGCACGCTGCTTTATCGCCTGCGAGAGCTGCATCACGAGTTTGACGTTGACGTCGGCGGAGAGGAGCCCTCGCTGCAGGTCCCGCACCAGTTCGTCGACCGCAGCCCGGTCGATCACCGTCTTGCCGGCGAGTTTCTTGACCGCGTCCTTCAAGGACGCACCAAGGTTATCAAGCATCAGGCATCATCTCCCAGCAGTTCGTCAACCACGATGCGGGGCGAGAACGGCATGATATCGTCGTAACCCTGGCCTGTCCCGAGGAAGAGGATCGGTTTCCCGACGGTATGCGCAACCGATATGGCCGCACCCCCCTTCGGGTCCATATCCGCCTTCGTCAGGACGATCGCGTCGGTGCCGACAGCCCGGTTGAACTCATCGGCCCGGATGACCGCATCGTTCCCCGCCACCGCCTCGTCGACGTAGACGACGAGGTCGGGCTTCATGACCCGCCGGATCTTCTCGAGCTGGTTCATGAGGTTCGCCCGGTTGTGGAACCGGCCGGCCGTATCGGCGAGGACGACGTCGATATCGTGCGCTTTCGCGTACTGGACCGCGTCGAAGAGGACCGCAGAGGGGTCAGCGCCCGCCTGGTGCTGGATCACCTTGATATCGAGACGGTCGGCATGGGTCCGGATCTGCTCGATCGCCCCCGCACGGAAGGTGTCGCCTGCGCCGATCACGACCGTAAATCCGTTCTTCTGGAGATAATGGCCGACCTTTGCGACAGTCGTCGTCTTGCCGGTCCCGTTCACGCCGGTGAAGAGGATCTTCACGGGCCGCTCGTGCTCTCGGATGTAGCCGCAAAGGTCGAAGCCTTCGCCCAGCACGCCGCAGAGCGCTGACCGCAGGGTTGACGCGACCAGGTCGTCGACGGAGGAGCCAATCTTTCTGTGCCGTCCCACAAGGTCCCGGCGCATCCGGGCGATGATCTCGTCCGTGACCGGGAGTGCGACGTCGTTTTCGAGGAGGACCATCTCGAGCTCACACAGGGGCTCTTCGATATCCTTCTCCTGGAGGAGGACCTCCCGTTCCCGGACAAGGACCTTTAACTTGTTGAAAAATGTGGGTTTCTCCCGCACCTCCTCCGGAACAACCTCCCGGGGGGCCGGGGGTTCGGGCGAGGCAAGGCGGGAAGGCCCGGGCTCTGCAGCCCGCACTTCCTCCGGCGATTCTTCGACGACCGGCGGCGCCGGTTCGGCCCCGGCAACCTCCTCGATATTCGAGGCGAATTTAGTCCTGATATTCTGAAGTTTTTTCTTTAAGGAATCAAACATTATCAGATTCCGCCCTGGCCTGCCTGAGCCTGCCGGGCCCCCCGATAGGCCGCCTCAAGACGGCGGGAGATCTCCGTTGCCTGCCCCTGCAACTGCTCGACTGAACCTGCGACTTTCTTCCCCAGCGCCTCAAGTTCAGTTATCCGATCCTCTAGATACTCCACCGCATCCGCACTGGCCCGTTCGACAGAGACGTCAGCCCCGATGTTCACGAGGACATGACCGGCGTCGAGCACCTTCACCCGGAGAAGAGCGCCGCCCCCGACGGGGAGAAGGACGATACCGTCCCCACTCTCCTGGATGGCCCGGATCGATTCGATAGCAGCGGCGGATTCGAGGCGCTGCTGCTCGATCATCCCGAGCTGCTGCGTCAGGAGTTCTATCTGCTGCCCGTACTCGTTTAAGTACATCTGGAGGGTCTGTATCTCGCGAGGATCTGCCCGGTCCACGTCATTCACCAGCTACTACGTTAACCGTCTCGATGGTGATATAACTTCTCTTCAGGCGGTGTTTGCTCCCGATATCCGCGAAAACCCTCTCTCTGGCCTGGTTCTCGTTCGGAGCTCCGATGACCTTCCGGTATGGTTTCCACTCGTTGTTGATCTTGCACGCGCCCACAACTTCAAACGTCTGGTTCTCCATGACTAATTCACTCCAAAAACCCAAAGACTTCTTCAATTCGTCCCAGTTCAAACCCGCTCGTAACGGACCCTGCGATATACCCCTTGCTGTTCGCAAGAAGCCCGGTTCCTATGAGACCGCTTCCCATGTTGACCGAACCAAGGCCGATCGGGAGGTCGAGCACCCGCTCAAGGGCGGCGATCTCCGTATCATTGGCCCGCGGGTGGACGAGAATACCTTTGTTCGTGGCATACCCGGCCATGCCGACGGTCTTGATGCCTCCGAGCGAGAGCCGGATCACCGGCACACCCAGGAACGAACCGATCTCTTCGGCGACATCGATCTCCATATCGGGATGGACGGCAGCAACGTAGTCATTGGCGAGAATAACGTTGCCCGCCGCGTTCATGGAACCCTCGAGCAGGAGGACATCACGGTACTCCCTGAGGGCCGCCAGCTCGTCGTCTGCAGCGAGACCGCTGACGACCAGGCCCTGGCTGTTTCCCGCAACAAGCGAGCCGATGATGCTACTCCCCTGTATAAAGGTGGTCACGATATCGACATCGAGTTCTCGTGTGAGAGCCTCGATGAACTCCTCGGGAGCCCCGGGGTATACGACCGCTATATCCTCAAATACACGGGCATAGACACCGATGTTCGGATCGCCGGTGAGATCGATCGTCCCTGTCATTTCACTCCTCAGCGAGCTCGGCCTGGACCTGCCCGTCCTCGAACTTCATCGCGCGGACGCGAATCTTTCGCGGGGGCTTTCCGCTACCGTTCTCCCAGACCTTCTCATTGATGCTCTTATCCAGTTTGACATCCTCGCTCTTCATGTGCCGCCCGAGGAACGCCCGGATGTCTTTGATGGCGGTGTTGCCCCTCTTCCACCGGGGTGAACGCTTCACCTCACGGAGAGGAATGATATAGATATGCTCCTTTAATGCCTCTGCCATAATCCTTACACCTTTAAGGTACTCCGTCTCCAGTTACGCCGCTTCGGATGCGACGAGACTGCACGGTTGGTCCTGATCATCACCCATGCCGGCACGCGGCGGTTCTGCTCGCATGCCTTTGCCAGCCGGATCTTCCGGCCCTTCATTAACTTACTCATAGTTCTCACTCTCGCGTTCTTCAGGTCTCCCTCCTGCCGACCACCAGCGACTGCTGGTGGCCGGAGGGGAAGAACGACGCCGGATCGATACCGCGGGCGCGGATAGCCCGGCGGATCTCCTCTTCATAGTCACCGTTCCCGATGACGCCCGTCTCCCCGTACCGCACTACAAGCAGCCGTCCGGCGAGGCGTTCCACCTCCGATTTTCCATAGCCGAGGAGCGGCCGGACATAGGAGCAGCCGGAGGTCATCTCCAGGTGTTGCACCGCGGACCGCTCGATTCGGGGAACCCGATCTTCCCGGCGGGTGCCGTCGCCGACTACCGCATACTCACGGGAGAGGGTCTCGATCGCCGTCTGATGGACCAGGGTGATTGCATCGTTTGGGTAGCCGCACGAAAGAAGCAGATCGACAGCCTCATCGAGCAGACCTTTCCCAAGCACCCTTCTGCGGAAAGGGAGGTTCAGAGCAGCTGCTGCAGCTCGAACCGCCGGAACCTCGCGGTCTGGATCGAATACACAGGTATTCAATTCCACGCCGTAGTCGCGCGCAAGCAGTATCGCCGCCAGCGCGCTATCTTTCCCTCCCGAGAAGAGCACACCTGCTTCCATTACTTCCGCGTAATCCTGAATTCTTTCTTTGACGGCGTCAACTGCGTAAGCAGACCTTTTAACTGATCATCAGTGATCCGCTGCCGGACCCTGCCGCTCTGGGCCAGCATCACCAGTTGCTGCTCGACCGCTTTCGCAAAATCCGGCCGGGTCAACTTGATGGTATTGAGCCTCTCCCTCGCTTCAGGTTCGAGGATCTCCATGAGCGCGACGCGAACCTGCGAGTCGATCTGCCGCTGGCGTTCCGCCTCATCTTCCATCGCCTGCTGATTCATCGCCTGCCGTTGCAACTGCTGTTCCATCTTCCGGCGGCGAAGTTCCGCGAGTTCGTCATCTACCATCAGTCATACCTCCATCAGATCAGTACTTCGTAAGTCCCGGCACAATCCCGGTAGCCTGAGCCTTCAGACCGTTTGCAACGTTGTCGAGGAAAGACCTGCCGGCCGCGGTGACCGTGCGCCCTCCGCTCGTGTGGGAGACGTACCCGGCCGCTTCGAGCTGCTGGAAGATTTTCCGGATGATCGAACCGCTTCCCCGCCTGAACTGGGAGGGAGCCGGGCCCCGGTTACGCTTGCCGCCGTAGATAGAGCGCATTCTCTGGATCCCGACCGGACCGTCGGTGTAGACACGCCGGAAGACCGACGCCGCACGCACATACCACCAGTCGCTATTCTCGGGAGGCATCTCTTTGTGTACCCCCGTCTTTGCAAAAGCAGCCCAGTCAGGGGGCTGGATCTGCGGGTTTTTCTTGAGTTCTTCTGCTACCTGCCGGATAAACATATCGGCAGGAATGTCGTATACAGTCGTCATAGATGAACCTCACTATCGCTAACAGTCTTTACATATTCGTCCAGTGACGTTTTATATATTTCGAGAATCACGGCCGGTCGATCGGCTCCGCCGCTCCGTGAGGACGAACGTCCTCCCCCGGACCTCAAGGAGAACCGCACCGGCCGATGACGCTATCTCCTCGGGATCGACTTCGGTGTTCCGGAGCCACCTGACCTTTATGACCTTGCGGTCTTTGAGCTGGCGCCGGATCTCATCGATCATGACACTTGTGATGCCTCGCTTCCCTACCCAGATGGTAGGCTTGAGGTCCTGAAACGACTCTTTACTCATGGTTGAGGCCTCCCGACCGGATACCGTGACCGGTGCCCACAGGCAAGACAGGTGATGATCACGCGCCCCCGCTGGATCCTGACCCGGGCGTTCGACCCCGGGACCAGATAGACGCTGCACCGGCGGCAGAACCGGCGTTTCAGCGGCCGTTCCATCCGTATCCGGTGACGCATACCGATCCTTCGCGCCAGTTCCACGCAACGGTTACTCCATTCAGGGTTTGCCGGGTAGAACTCTGCAGCACGCGCAAAAAGGATAGAGATCCTCTCGCGGGCGAGCCTTCGGGAGCCTGATTTTCGTGTAGTATCTGCCATGATCCGATCCGTTTCACCGATTGGTGGGTTTTGAGGTTGGAGGCGGGAGAATATATAAGGATTTGATGCCCGACGTCAGCGGACCCGCACCCGCCGGCCGGCGACCTCCAGACGGTCCTCGCAGAAGAGTTTCACGGCGAGCGGCAGGGCTTTGTGCTCCTCGGTGAGGATCCGGTCGGCGAGCGCCGATTCGTCGTCGTCCGGGAGAACCGGCACGCACCGCTGGACGACGATAGGGCCGGTATCCATCCCCTCATCCACGAGGTGGACGGTGCAGCCTGAGACCTTCACGCCGCACTCGACCGCCTGCCTTTGCGCGTGCAGGCCGGTAAATGACGGAAGCAGGGCGGGGTGGATGTTCATCATCCGGCCCGAGAACTCATGCACGATCGCGTGCCCGAGGATCCGCATGTAGCCGGCGAGGACGAAGAGGTCCGCGCGGCAGCCCCGCATCGCCGCAAGCAGCGCTTCCTCATAGGCAGCCTTCGAGGGGAACCGCGCATACTCGACGACCGTCACCGGGATACCGGCGACCCGGGCCCGCTCTATCGCGTACGCCTGCGGGTTGTCGGTGACGAGGCCGACGCAGATCGCCGGGATCTCCCCGGCCGCGATGGCATCGATCACCGCCTGAAAGTTCGATCCTCTGCCTGAGGCAAGCATTGCTATCCGTTTCCTGCAAACTGGTCTCTCTGGATCCATACGTACCGTTCTCCTGACTCCGTTACCGGGCCTCCCCCGACCCGGTTTGAGGGGCGACGATCAGTTTCACCTTGACAATCCGCCGGCCCCGCATCTGCATCACCACCAGCATGATGCCGCTCTCCTCAATCTTGACCACCTCGCCGCGGCGGGGGATGTGCCCCAGCCGGTCGATAACGAGGCCGCCGATGCTCTCATATGAATCCATCAGCGGGAGGTTGAGATCCAGATCCTCGTTGAGGTGCTCCACCCACGCCCGTGCGTCGACCAGGAAGACACCCTCATCGATCCGTTGCACCTCAGGCTCCTCCTCATCGAACTCGTCCATGATCTCGCCGACCAGTTCTTCGAGCATATCTTCGACCGTCACGATTCCGGCAAACGACCCGTACTCGTCGAGGACGACCGCCATATGCTGCTTCTTCACTTGGAGTTCCTTGAGGAGCTCGTCGATCTTCTTGCTCTCGGGGACGAAGTAGGGCTCGTACATCATATCCCTGATCATCGCGCTCATCTGCTGGCGGAAGACCGCCGCAAAGATGTCCTTGATGTTTAAGAGCCCGATGACGTTGTCGATCTGCTCGTGGTAAACAGGGATCCGGGAGAAACCAGTATCGTTGAAGATGGAGAGAGCATTCTCGAGCGTGCTGGTATCCTCGATCATAACGACATCTATCCGGGGCGTCATCACCTCGCGGACCGTCGTATCGCCGAAACGCAGCACGGAGTAGAGCATATCCCGCTCCTGCTCCTCGATGGTCCCCTCCTCCTCCCCGACATCGATCCACTCCTTGATCTCATCTTCTGTGACGACCGGCTCGGCCACGCCGGGCCTGAAAGCGAACTGCTGCCTGATATGGTCTGAGACCCAGAGCACAGGGTAGATCGCCTTCGAGAGGTAGAGGATGGGCAGGGCGACACGGAGCGCGAGGTCTTCGGTGTTCCGGGAGGCGTACATCTTCGGCCCGATCTCGCCGAACACCAGCATAAGGATGACCGTGAAAAAGGTCGCTATCCCGATACCGACGTCGCCGTAGATACCGATGGCGATCGCGGTCGCGAGCGATGCTGCGGCAACGTTTGCAATGTTGTTCCCGATGAGGATGGTGATCAGGATTGTGTCGGTCGACCGCTTCAGCGTATCGAGCGCTTCTGCTCCTTTCCGACCCTGGTTCAAGAGTGCGCGGACTTTCGCCCGGGTTATCGATATAAGGGCGACCTCCGAACTTGAGAAGAAGCCCGAGAGAAGCAGACAGATAAGAAATAATACGATCTCTATGGTTACAAGGTCTACGATTACCATTTACTCCACGCCGCATCCAGCGGCCGCATCTGATATCGGATTAATTGTTGGATATGAATTATGTTGCAGGCAGGAGTTATAAACCCAGCGCTTCAGGGGAATATCATCTCTAGCGCCTCCAATTCCCGTACCAGGAGCACAACCTTCTCTTCGGATGAGAGCGCCTCCGGAAAGACCATATCCTCGAGTTCCAGGGTGAGGTAGCCGTCATAGCCCCGGTCGGCAAGTTCGGCAAGTACCCGCGTCGCGGACGGGTCGTTATGGATGGGGTGGTGGGGCCGCCCGTTCCCGCCGAGCGCACTGACGTGGACGTTTGCCATCCGCTCTATGCAGAGGTCGATGAACCGGAGCACCTCGTCACAGGATGTTATCATGGCGTGTCCCATATCCAGCGTGAACCAGAGCCAGGGTTCCCGTTCGAGCACTTCGGCCGCATCCTCCGCCGTATAGAGCAGGGCGTTGACCCGGGGTTCGAGGTTCTCGATCGCCACCTTCACCTGCACCTTCTCTGCGACCTCCCGGATCCGGTTGATGTAATCTTCAAACCGCCGGAAGTCGTAGGCGCTCGGGTGCCGTTTCGCCGTCCTTCTCCCGGGATGGACGGTGACCACAGCGGCGCCCATCCGGTCCGCCATCTGAATCGCTTCGACGGTGTAGTCGACCGACAACTCGGCGACCTTCGGGTTGATGGAGCAGGGGTTTAAGTCCAGTGTCGGGGCGTGGACGGTGATCGGGGAGAGTTCCGGGTGGTCGGCAATACATCCGGCGAGTTCATCCTCCGGGCGGCCGCGAAGCCAGAAGTGCGGCGTCTCGACCCAGAACTCGAGGCCGTCGAGGCCGGACTCGGCAACGTAGTCGAAGATCTGATCGCACGGGTACTCGTGGAAGAACATAGTCGAGACAGCGAAACGACCCATAATACTACTTGATATAAACCATTGGTCTAATAGATTGTGATGATGTTCTGCGGTCCTTCCGCCGGTCCGGACCGGTTCGGCACCCCGATCCTCAGGGTTTCGGAGGTCTCCGGACTCATCTGCGATCTCCTCGACGATGCCCGCCTGCACGAGATCTGGGTGCGGGGGGAGGTGACCAACTACAAGGACCACACCTCCGGTCACCGCTACTTCTCGCTCGGCGAGCGCAACGGGAGGAGTTCTGCTCTGATCAACTGCGTCATGTGGCGCACCTACGCGTCAGGGCTCGGTTTTACGCCCAAAGACGGCATGGATATCCTTGCCCGGGGGTCTGTGGAGGTCTACGAGCCTCACGGCAGGTACCAGTTGATTGTCCGGGAGATGCACCCGGCGGGCCTCGGCGAGCGCCATCTCATGGTCGAGCGCTGGAAACAGGAACTCGACGCCGAGGGGCTCTTCGCCCCTGAGCGGAGACGGCCTCTGCCTGCTTTTCCACACCGGATCGGTGTGGTCACCTCCTCGACCGGCGCAGCAATGCAGGATATCCTCTCGGTCATATCCCGGCGGTACCCGGCCGAGGTGGTCCTCTCCCCGACGGTCGTCCAGGGCGAGGGGGCGCACACGGAGATCGCGGAGGCGATCCGGCGGATCGACAGGCTCGTGGATGTGATCATCGTCGGGCGCGGCGGAGGGAGTTTCGAGGACCTCTTCCCCTTCAACCACCCGGACGTCGTCCGGGCGGTCGCTCGCTGCCAGACACCGGTGATCAGCGCCGTCGGTCACGAGGTGGACACCGCCCTCTGCGACTTCGCCGCGGACCTCCGGGCCCCGACGCCGTCGGCGGCGGCGGAACGGGCCGTGCCCGACCGTGTGGAGGTGCTCCGGGAACTCTCCGGGCACCGCGAGAGGATGGGAGCGCTCCTCCTCCACCGGCTTGCCGCAGCGGGAAGCGAGGTCGAGGACCTGCGGGCGCGCATGCACCCCCGGCGGCTCGAACGCCGGGTCCACGAGCGGATGCAGCGCCTCGCCGAGCACGAGGACCTGCTCCGGCGCTCGGCTCTCGCCCGGGTGCAGCGGAAACGCTCGGCGCTCGCGGAGGTCCGGGCGGGCCTCGCGGGGAAGAACCCGCTCGCCATCCTGGACCGGGGCTACTGTATCGTCGAGTCGGGCGGAGAGATCGCGAGAAGCGCCGGAGACCTCCGGCCCGGCGACCGGGTGGTGCTGCGGATGAAGGACGGCCGGTGCAGGGCCGTCATTGAGGAGATTACATATGACGAAGACCTTTGAAGAGATGCTGGAAGAACTTCGGGGGATTGTTCGGAGACTAGAAGACGGGGATACAAGCCTTGAGGAGAGCATCGCCATCTACGAGCGCGGTGCGCTCCTCGTAAAGCAGTGCGAAGACCTCCTCACCACAGCCGAGATGAAACTCACGGAACTCGGTCGGGACCAATGAACCGGTAGAATCCCGGCGGGACGCTGATCTCGAACCGCACACCCTTCCCGGGCTCGCCGGTCTCCCGCAGGGAAAGATCGGTGATCGAGAGGATCTCCCGGGCAAGGAAGAGCCCGAACCTGGTCTGCCGCCCGAATCCCCGCTCGAATATATTCTCTTTTTCAGCATGGGGAATGCCGATGCCGTCGTCCTCGTAGATGACGTTGATCCCCCGGTCCGACTCTTCGGGATAGATCCGTATCCGGGTGATGCCTCCACCATGCTGGAGCGAGTTGTCGATGAGGTTTGTGAAGACCCGGACGATGAGGGGGTCGGCATACACCTCGATATCACCGGCCTGCACCTCGACGGTAACCTCTCCCATATCGAGCCCCACCATCGCCTCGTGGGCGATCTGCGATACATTCTGCCAGAGAGGGGAGGCCATCCCGACATCCCGGTACTCCCCGGTGAAGGCCATGTAGCGCCGGATGTCCCGGACGGCTTCTTCCTCCTTCTGGTAATACTGCAGTAGTTCCGGGTCGCCCGTCCGCTCACGGGAGAGGTCGAGGTACCCCGAGAGCACGTTGAGCCGGTTTAAGATGTCGTGCCGGGTCACGTCCGAGAGCAGGTTGAGTTTCCGGTTCGCGAGGAGAAGCGCCTCCTCCGCCATCCGCGCATCGGTGATGTCCCGGCCCACCGACTGGTACTTGGCGACGGAGCCCTCTCGGTCGAAGAACACAGTATTGGTCCACTGCTGCCACCGGACCCTGCCGTCCGGCATGACCACCCGGTGCTCGACCGTCGATACGGGGTGTTCGGGAGTGAGGGAGCAAAGGCTCCGCTGGATCCGGGCCAGGTCGTCGGCAGGAACCGCGGGAGTATACCGCCGCCCGAGGAGGTCCCCGCACGGTATACCGATGTACCGGCAATAGGCGTCGTTCACAAAAGTGATGGTGCCGTCGGGGAGCCAGCGGTAGATAAGTTCGGTCTGGCTCTCCACGACCGTCCGGCACTGCTCCTCGCTCTTCCGGAGGGCCTCTTCAGCCCTCCGGCGATCCGATATGTCCTGGAGATAGACAGAGATGCCGTCACGGGTAGGGATGGCGCGCACCTCAACGGTGTGGTCTCGCTCCGGAAGGCGAAACCTGCATTCGCTCACACCGGCCCGGCCGGTCTCCAGGACCTCCCGAAAGAACCCGATAACCGCCTCGTCCCGGAGGTTCGGGAAGACGTCGTATATGCTCTTCCCGAGGACCTCCTCCTCAGGGCTACCCGAGAGGTGGGCAGCCGCCACGTTCCAGAAGATGATACGGCTGTTTCGGTCGAGCGCAAGGAAGGCGTCGCTGATGTTTTCAGTCAGTTCCCGGTAGCGCTCTTCGCTCTCCCGGAGGGCTTCTTCAACCTTCTTCTGTCCGGATATATCGTAGATGGCCCAGAGGCACTCGACCACCCGGCCACCGGGGTCGCGCGAGACCGAGACCGCCACGGTGGCCGGGAACGTGCTGCCGTCGTGCCTCGCGAGAGAGAACTCCTGCACCGGAACCTCTTCGCCTCGCGTGAGCGCCGCAACCGCCGACTGGAAGGCGGGGAGAGATCCGGGGTGGAGGTGCTCATGGAGGGGGACCCCCTGCAGGCAGGCGGGGGCGAGGCCGAGCAGGGCACCCGCCGCCCGGTTCGCCTCCAGGATGACCCCGTCCGACCCGGTGCAGATGTATCCGGCCGGGAGGTGGGCAAGTCGGTTCCGGCATCGCCGGAACCCGGCGTCGATGCTCTGGATGTCGGCGATCAGTGTCTCCGCCTGGCTGTGGAGGTCGTCGAGAAGGGGCTTGAGGAGAAGCGGGTCTCCTGCAGGGATCACACCTTCCCCGGCTCTGAGCGGGCGGAGATGGCGGTCGAGTGCCTCCAGCAGTTCAAGGAGGTCATCGAGCGCCGGGCTAAACTGTTGCATACCTCAGCTGCCTCCCGCACCTTGAGTGCATAAACCTATCCCCGGTGTCACCCCCGGGTCACAAGACCGGCCGAAGGGGTGTTTCTCATGCGTTCGGAGGGAGCCGTGACCGTGAAGGTCCCCCCAGTTCGAATATACTCTCAAACGGCGCACAGGGTATCATGGTAGACGAGAAAGCAGGGGCGATAATAACTGTCTTCGTCGTAGGCGTCGTTACGGCCCTGGATCTCCTCGGGGCGATCTCCTCGGGGCTGGCCCTGAGTATCGGGCTCTTCGCGGTCGTCCTGCTCCTTGCAATCGGCTTGCTGGTGCTCGGAGAGATCCGGGACGGGATGCGAACCGTCCGGTGAGTGTCGCCCGGGCGCCGGTCAGGAACCCTCCGGGATCTCCGCCTCGAGTTCGACCACCAGTTCCTCCCCCCGCCGGAGCGCCTCGATAAACTCCCGGGGGAGGCCGGCCGCGACGCGATCGGCATGGATGCCCACGGTCCGGTCCGAGACGAAGTCGCTTCGCCGCCAGACGAGATCCGCAGGATGGTCCAGGGTAAGCGCCGCACTTCCTCGCGATCTGACTTCGACGGTCTGGCCGCCGGCGATGAGCCGGGTCGTGAGCACCGCACGGTCGTCGCAGAGCACAGCTTTCAGGCCGGGGTCGAGGTCTGCGGCACCTTTGTCGGCAGCGACGCCGATGATGCAGTCACCGGATAGCGTCAGCGTCTCGTCCCTTGTTACCTCAAATGTCGTCGGATGGATTCCCTGGATCAGCGGGTGCCCTCGCGCCCGCACGATATCCCTCGCCTTCATACTTAATTAGGAAGGGACTCCATTGCTAATGAATGATTAGTATCGTCTGCCCCATCTGTAAGGAGGAGTGTGAGCACCAGATTCTCCGGGAAGCCGCCGAACTGGTGGTACAGTGTAGCGAGTGCGGCCAGATCCACCGGACACCAAAGCCCCCCGAACCCTGTATTCTCACCATCAGGGCGATCGTGAGCCATGAGACGGAGTCACAGGTCTGCACCGTGGAGATGCTCGCCGATGAGGTCGTGAGCCTCGGGGACCAGATCGCCGCGGAGTGTGGAGACGAGGTCTTCGGGGTCGAGGTCACCGGCATCGAGGTCGGAGCGAAACGAGTCCGCCGGGCGGAGGCCGAGGCGGTGACGACCCTCTGGACCCGGGGTATCGAACAGGTCGTGGTGAGGGCATCCATCCATACCGGGCGCACGACCCTTCCGCTCTACCAGGCTGCGGAGGGAGAAGATGAGTTCGTCGTCGGGGAGGCCTACACCTTCGGCGGGCGGCGGATCCGGATATCACACATCAAACTCCGTGACGGCCCGGTCATACGGAAAGAAGGCTGGAAGACCGTAGCCCGCCGGGTAAAGAGGATTTACGGCTACCTCGATGGGCGTTACCAGAGGAGGCCGTGATCCCCGCCAACCCGGGGCAGCGGGATATGGGATATTCGCAAGCCTTCGGGTGCGCATGCTTCCCCCCACTGGCCGTTGCAAGCCACACACCCCGGCACCCGTACACTCCACAACCAGCAGAAGGCCTCTCTCGGGGAACGGGACTTCGCCCTGCACGTTCGCGGGCGAGGTCGATAACCAGCAGATCCACTCCACCTTCAGGGTAACTCCGGACACAAGATAGAAAAAATCGCTGCACCGGGCCTTCCCGGCACCGCCCCGACCTTTACCCGGGCAGGGGTCGAGGCAGGTGCCGGCGAATCGCAGCTTCGAGGTCTTCGCGGTGGGCGAGACCTTCCATCCGCTCCCTGACCTCGTCGCCCTCGATGACGAGGGTTGTAGGGGTCACCCGGAGGCTATACTCTTTGATATACTGCGGGTTCTTAACGGCATCGATCTCCTCGATCTCGATCCCGAGGTCCTTCTCCACCTCGCGAAGGATGGGGGCCTGCTCATCGCACCCCATGCACCCTTCCTGGTAGAAGTTCATCACTTTTACCGCCATATATGGCAGAAAGCGGGAAAACTATAAAAAACAGTGGGGTGCCGTCACCCCGTTATGCTGTTGAGCGTGACCTCGGCGCTGCCGTAGCGGTACGTGATGACCAGGGAGTCGGGATTCTTGGCTATAACCTTCCCTATGCGCAGTGCCGGGGTCTCATTGGTCTCATTACCCATGGGGATATCCGGTGATGTCGTCAGCCCGAGCATGACCGTGTCGCCCACCGCCCTCTCGCTGAAGTTGAGGCCGATGCCGTCGGCGTCTTCCTGGCTCAGGTTCGCCTCGAGGTCGTTTGCCCCGTAGGAGAACCCGACGACCTTCATCTCTCCGGGGCGCATCCCGATGAGTCCCTGAGAGATGGCGTTGGTCTCAAAGCCGAGGAGGCCGACGGCCGAGAATCCGGGAGGATATTCGACCGGTATGACGGCGACGTTCTCGCCCGAGACCTGGCTCCCGACGGGGATCGTCAGACCTCTCGTCAGGAGGACGAGGTTCCCCTTCTGGGATTCGCTCGACACGAGGTTCTGGTCGGTCGTGGCGAGAGGGCGCCCGTCCTCGCCACGGATGGTGTAGCCGATCTGTGCCGTATTCCCTACCTGAGCCTTCTGGCCGCTCCCAAACATCGGGGCCAGGTAGGATCCCACCATGGCCACCGCAACCAGCAGGGCGACTCCCACGTAGGCCCATTTCATCCATGCCTTATCGTCGTTCTTCGAGGTTTTCTGCTGAGTCTGTTTCATTGTTGTACAATCGTCTTTCGTTAAAATAAAATAGTATTGTTCTGTGCGGGAGAAGGTGCTAGATTGGATACAATTATATAATTGAAACACTACCTTAAAGTTAGCCAGGGCGACCCGGTCGCCCCGGGGCCATTCCAGAAACAGGAGTGATTACGATGGCAAGGATTGAACGAGGGCCGTATCGCACGATATGGCAGGACTTTGACGACCTTATGGCCGAGATGGAGAGCAGGTTCCAGTCCATGCTCGGAGGAATCGGCGCACGAGGAGAAGAGATCAGGGGCCGGGTCGTCCCGGCAGTCCGCGATTTCCGTGTAGATGTCCGGGACCACGAGGACGAGGTGATCGTCGTTGCCGACCTCCCCGGCGTTGAGAAAGAGAACGTCGCAGTCCGGCTCATCGACCCCCAGCACCTGGAGATCGTAAGCAGGCGGACGGACGAGACCGCGGAGGAGACCAGGGATTTCTTCATGCGGGAACGTGTCTACGGCCAGATGAGCCGCACGGTGCTGCTCCCCGCCGAGGTGACCGAGGAGAGTTCGGCGGCAACGTTTAAGAACGGTGTTCTCGAGGTCAGGCTGAAGAAAGCGCCGACCGAGACCGGGACCGCAATCCCCATTGAATAACCTTTTTTATGTCTTTACCAATCCTGACCGAACAATTCATGTCGAGCCAGTGTGACACTATCATAATGGACAAAAAGAGGGTCAAGGACTACATGACCTACGACGTCGTCACCGTCAACGCCCATGGGACGGTCCGCGACGTCATCGAAACCATAAAAAAGACACACCACGACGGATTTCCTGTTGTGGAGAACTCAAAGGAAGTAGTAGGTTACATATCGGCACGGGACCTCCTCTTCGCCCACCCGGCAACACCAATAGAGCAGGTGATGTCACGCCACCTCATCGTTGCCGACCCGGATATGAGCGTGAACGATGCAGCCCGTGTCATCTTCCGTTCCGGCATCCAGAAACTCCCGGTCGTCGATGAGAAGAACGAACTCATCGGGATCATATCGAACGCCGATGTCATCAGGTCCCAGATCGAGCACGTCTCACCGGAGAAGGTCTTCAAGTTCATCGAGACCTTGAAGAAACTCTACGGGGTCGAGCCGACGCTGAGGCGGGGCTCGGTCCCGATAAACGACCTCCTGCCCACCCAGTCAAAGATATACGAGGACGAACTGGAAGGGCGGATGTACGAGATCAAGAAGGGGCTCGCCGAACCCCTGATCGTGGTCAGGCGGCCAGGCCGCTGGATCCTGGTCGACGGGCACCACCGGGCGATCGCGGCTAAAAGGCTCGGGATCACGAACCTCGACGCCTATATCATCGAGGTCCGGGAGAATATCGAGTTAGGTATGGAGCGGACCGCCCGGACGCTCAACCTCACCACGCTCGACGACATCAAGGTGCTCGATTACGCCCGCCATCCCCTCGTCGCGCTGACGCACCGGCTTGTGCGGCACGGCTAGTGCAACGGTTCCCAATTACCGGCACTCTCCCCGGAGGAGTGTATTGATCTTTTTTCACGCTATCCGGGGGGTTGCCTCCCGGGAGACGGCTTGTCCCCGGTATCCCCACGTACTGCCCCACCCCCAGGGCGATAGCCACCCCGGTCCAGTGCACGGGGAGATCCCGGGGAAGAACCGGATTCGGGCCCACTCACCCCTTCTCCCGGGAAACCGGCGTCAGCGCCGCTCCCCGGGCACGGCTTCCCACG
>ENA-UOOH01000357-UOOH01000357.1-fermentation-metagenome-genome-assembly--contig:-NODE-357-length-54381-cov-4.960185_pt1 | contig 54381 bp, 54 predicted proteins | sample MGYA00245778_ERZ724025 | MGnify/ENA primary metagenome ERZ724025 (study PRJEB28704, sample SAMN03018313) | fermentation metagenome | biome: anthropogenic terrestrial biome; feature: soil; material... | reverse complement strand
GGATAAATATTCATTTTATTTAAACCAAATAAAGTCTGGGAAGGTTTATTTATGACATGAATCTGGCCGGATGCAAAAAGATTTTTAAAGAAACTTTCATCATTTTTACACAAAATTGTTATCTTTATAGGTTAAATTTGTATTATCATCAATATTTTTCAATATGAAACGAACTCTGATCATTTCAATCGTCCTTATGGTAGTTGCATACGCCGGGATATCCGTTCTAATGTCAATGAAAAATGATGCTCCGGCCAGATCCGGGCAGGATAATCCGGCTGCCCTGAATTATCAGATTTATTGTGCAGGCTGTCATGGCGAAAATCTCGAAAAATTCACCGCCAAAAAATGGATGGATGAATCGGGTAATGCTTCGATTATTAAAAGTATAAAGTTTGGGATAGATACAGAGGGGATGCCGGCATTTGAGCAAACCTTTTCGGATTCGGAGATAGAAGATCTGGCTGCTTATGTAAAAAAGGGAATTCCGGCCGACAGAAGCTCACTGAAACCGGCCCTTAAAGAAGGTGATGTCATAAAATCAGAGGCGCAGGATTTTATCGTTGAAACCATAGTAACAGGACTGGATGTGCCCTGGGGACTGGTGTTTCTGCCCAATGGCGACCTGCTGATTTCGGAGCGGGCCGGAACACTCCACCGTTTTTCAAAGGGAAAACTTTCACCTCCCATTGAAGGCCTGCCACCCATCCGGGCAAAAGGTCAGGGCGGTTTGCTCGATTTATGTCTGCATCCCGACTACGCAACAAATGGCTGGATATATATGGCCTACAGTGCCTTAAATCCCGAAAAGGGAAAATCCACCAGCAATACAGCCATTATGCGTGCCAGACTTGAAGGAAATACATTGGTGGATCAGCAGGTGATTTTTACGGGTTCACCCTTCACCGACAGATCGCATCATTACGGATGCAAGCTCGCTTTTAATGAGAAAGGTCAATTGTTCTTCGGCATTGGTGACCGGGGACAGCATTTTGACTTTCCGCAAAAGCTGGATAATGCCAACGGAAAGATCCATCGCGTCAACGATGATGGCAGCATTCCCGATGATAATCCATTTGTAAATACAAAAGGTGCCCTTGCCTCTATATACAGTTACGGCCACCGTAATCCACAGGGCACAAGCATACATCCGCTTACCGGTGAGTTGTGGGTGTCAGAACACGGCCCCCGCGGTGGTGATGAACTAAACCTGGTTGAACCGGGAAAAAACTATGGCTGGCCGGTGATTTCATACGGAATCAATTATGACGGCAGCATCCTCACTGAACTGACGGAAAAGGAAGGAATGGAGCAACCTGTGTATTACTGGACACCTTCCATTGCACCCTGCGGCATGACCTTCCTTACGGGCGACAGATATAAAAAGTGGAACAACAACCTGTTTTTAGGTTCCCTTAGGTTTCATTACCTGGAAAGGGTGGTGCTGAACGGCCATACGGTAGCACACACCGAAAAACTGCTTCAGGGCATTGGACGCGTAAGAAATGTGGTGGTTGGACCCGATGGATATATTTACGTAGCGGTGGAAACTCCGGGTAAGATTGTGCGGCTGGTTCCTGTAGAGAAGTGAGGGATTTCTCCTTGCCCTCCATCTCCCCGTCCCCTTGTCCCCGGTTCTTTTACCCTGCCAGGGCTGAAAGGAACGGGGACAAGTAGAAATGAAAACAAGAAATTAAGAGAAGAGAACGAAAAGAATGTCAATTAAACAAACGAATTAGTGTTAGAAGAGCCTTTTCCTTTAGGATAAGGTGCCGAAGGCGGATGAGGTATTAATGGAACAAGGAGAGACGAAGAGATCAGTCAGAGGCAGACAGGCGCAGGGACAAGGAGAAGGGGGGAAACGAAGACAAGGAGAGAAATTCTAACCTCTAACTTCTAACCTCTAACTTCCAACCTCTAACCTCTAACCTCTAACCTCTAACCTCTAACCTCTAACCTCCACCCCCTATGACCAACGGCCAGCGACCAAACAAAACTCACTATAAAGAATTCAAAAATCCGGAACTAAAAAACAAATGCTAAACCGGTTTCTATTCATCAGAACCTCAATCATCCTGTTACTGCTTTCGGGCCTGCTTCCTACTTTTGCCCAGACCATTAATCCGCTTCCGGAAAAACATCAGCAGCCTGATACTACCATTGTGCTGGAAAAGGTCACCATTGAAGGATTCCGGCTGAGCAGCCATTTGCGCACTTTCCCGGGCAATTTATCTGTGCTGGCCGGTAAAGATTTTATGCTTTCCGACGGCACCAACCTGGCAACCACACTCAACACCCTGCCCGGCATAAATATGCAAAGCGGAACCTATGCCACCAACCGCATCGTCATAAGGGGAATGGGAAGCCGCACACCATACAACACCAACCGCATCCGGTCGTACCTCAACGACATACCCATCACCACTTCAGATGGCATTTCGGCTCCCGAAGAAATTGATGCTCAAAATCTGGGGCGGATTGAAGTGATCCGGGGGCCTTCCTCGGCCTTGTACGGTTCAGGATTGGGTGGCAGTGTCAACCTGTTTACACCCGAAAAACTGAAAAACGAAGGTAATTTCAGTCTGAACTATGGAAGTTTCAGTACATTGAAAACCAATATTTCAGGAACGCTGAACACTGCCAATACCCACTTGTGGGGAAGCCTCAGCCACCTGCAATCGGATGGCTACCGCGAAAACAACGAATTCCGTCGAACTTCATTCCTTACCACGGCAAAATGGAAACAATCCAAATGGACCCTGAAATCAACCCTGTTGCTGACCGACTCTGAGGCTGAGATTCCAAGTTCGCTGGGGAAAACCAAATTTGAAAATGAACCTCAGGCTGCGGCGGCCAACTGGGCAGCCATAGAAGGGCACAAGAAAAACCAGAAAGCCATGGCCGGCCTCAGCTTCACAAACTTCCTTTCATCAACCCTTACCCAGCAGCTAAGCCTCCACGGAAAATGGAGCGACAACTATGAAAAACGTCCGTTCAATAACCTCAGTGACCAGACGCTAAGCGCAGGAATCCGTGGCAAACTGAGCCATTACCGGCGGGTAACTGACTGGGTGCTGGGCATTGACTGGATTACCGAACAGTATAAATGGAAACTTGACCAGGACAATATACTGCTGAATGAAAACCGCGAAACGCGCAATCAGTTTAGTGCGTTTGCCATCCTGAATTACCGCCTCACTACCCGGCTGAGCCTTTCTGTGGCCGGCACCCTGAACCACATCCGCTACCGCCTCACCGATATGTATGCAGCCAACGGCGATCAGTCGGGCAGGCGCAACTTCCCGGTCATCGTTTCCCCGCGCCTGGGGCTAAACTATATCGTCGGCGAGCACCTCTCCTTCTATGCTTCTGCCGGACATGGCTTTTCCATGCCTTCGCCTGAGGAAACGCTGTTGCCGGCCGGAGATGTAAATCCTGACATCAAACCTGAACAGGGCATGCAATACGAAACCGGAACCCGGGTGAATCTCTTTGGCAATGCGGTTGAAGCAGAGGTTTCCATTTACTGGATTGAGCTTAACAACCTGCTGGTAACCAAACGGATTACCGAAGATATTTTTACAGGTATGAATGCCGGCAAAACCCGCCATCAGGGACTTGAACTGATGGTACGCAACCGCATTTTCGATTACAGTAGTTTCCCGGGTAAATTGAAATCCTCCCTCAGTTACACCTTTTCCCGAAACCGTTTCATTGACTTTACCGACGATGGAAACACCTACAATGGAAATACGCTGCCCGGTATTCCCGGTCAATATGCACAACTACAACTGCTGTGGACACCTGATAAAAAGCTTGAGCTTTCTACCCACCTGCAATATACCGGCAGTCAATACCTGAACGACGCCAACACCCTGGACTACGAAGGTTATTTTCTGATTAACTTAAAAGCTTCAACTCAGTTCAGCCTCAAGAAAACTGGAAACTTTCATCTTTCTGCCGGCGTCAATAACCTCACCAACACCCATTATGCTTCCATGCTTTTAGTAAATACCCTGGGTTTTGGGAACAACGAACCACGCTATTATTATCCGGGATTGCCCAGGCATTTTTATGCGGGGGTAACGTTGAGGTTTTAAGGCCGGTGATTTTGTTTTTCTGGATAACAATGATCGCTGAAATATTCAGGTAGAACAGTTCTCCCCCTGTTCGATGAGCTGCACTGCGTGTTCCTTTAGCGCTTGAAAGATTCATTAATCAATTTTATTCATTGCTTCTTATTTTCAGAAATCTTTCCTGAAGAAGTGCTTTATAAGCCACCTTAAATTCATCGCTGATAAAGCTGATATCGATAAATTCCATCCACTTCTTTTTTGCCCGCTCCATTTTTCTAAAAATATTTTCCTGCTGTTTGAGGTCCAGTTTCAACGTATTGAAGGCGGTGGTAAAATCGCTTCGTCTGAGTTTTTTCTTTCTTCCGTTCAGGATGAGCGCCATCTCTTCGTCATCAGCAGGATTAACCAACTTTGTAGCCACCAGATCATAAGCAGGGGATAGCACATACCCAATCCCGGGTCGGTTAATCAGTGAAAAATTCTTCAGGTGCATATCAGCATTACCGGTCAAGAACGAAAACAAGACCAGTTCGAAAAAATTGACCACATCAAGGCCCGGATTGACCGAGTGCTTCAAAATAGCCCTGGCTACCTGTTCGCAGGAGCCCCGGTACTTATCTTCAGTCAGGCGTTCGGTAAGCTGACACATATCTTCCATGGCGAGTTTGCCCTGTTTGTTCCTGTCAATTCTTTTAGTCAGGTAGGCAAGATTCCCTGACTGCATACGGATGAGGCTATGTGGCACTACATTTATACCCGCTATTCCAGCCAGATGCATTGTCAGGTCTTCCACCTCAGGCAACTGGGGATAATTTTCAGTTGGTGGTTTTAATATATATCCGCCCCATAATCCAACAATCGTAAATCGTTTAGGCTCCTGTTTAGTGGTATCTCTTTCAAGTTCCAGTGATAATTTTGGCTGAACACCGGTAACGGTCGTCTGGTTTTTTACAACGAGGGTGGCCAGTTCTTCCATCTGGGATTCACTGTAGGGAAGTAATAGAGGGATAGACAGTCCAAATATCTTTTTGCTGCAGGCAGTATGAAAATCTGTTTCGTTTTCATCCAATTGCCGGTAACAATACAAACATCTGCTCATAATTTGTCCTCCTCCTGAACCGGATGAATACTTACCGCTCCAATACAATCCTTACAACAGGTCATTAACAAACCCATTCTGTCACGTGGATTTAGTTTCCAGTTTTTTTCGGCAATATCCAGCAACCATCCTTCAGGAATAAGACCATCAAAAAAGGGGAACAATACATTGCTTTTAAAAGGATTTTTTTGCAATGGCAAAGTAAGGCTTACTGCCACAGCTTCAGGCGATGTTAAATATTCAACATCATATTCAAAATGATACCCGTCCTCATCCTGGGTGAGCCAACCAGCGGTTGTATCCTGTATTTTTACCTCAGCCTTTCTCATCATCTGCGCTGTTTCGGTTTAATGGAATTGCACCTAACTGGTAACCAAATAGTTGCAATACCTGATTTATTTTATCTGTCCGAAGCGACTCCTTGCCCTGTTCCAGTTCCCTGACAAAGCGAAGCCCTACGCCGGCTTTTTCAGCCAGTTCCGGTTGGGTCAAACCTGTCAACCGTCTTCTTTCCTTAACAAATTCATTTATATCCATATTCTATACCCTTTAGGGTGCAAATATAGCAAATATTTTGCAAATACCCCCGAAAGGGTATAAATATTTAATTATTGTTTATAATATACCCTAACGGGTATAAATTGAGCTTAAACGATTGTAATTATACAGCTTCCTTTTCGCTTTCACAAATTCTTTGAGACCCATAGAATATACCCTTACGGGTGCAAATATATCAAATTTGCTGTAAAATACCCCCGAAAGGGTATAAATTATTAATAATTATCTAACTTATACCTTATCGGGTATAATTAGGAGGTGTCTTTAATTAAAGTATGTAAACGAAATGATGATTATTAGGCCTTTGCGATCCAATTTTTGAAGATCCGTTCCTGAGCGAAATTTGGAATTTCTGTACTGATTGTGAGATGAATGTATCCGTCTGAGCTTCACATGTAAATTAATAAAATCCACAGGCAGAATGTTTTATTTGATTGAGGAGTACTATTGTTTCAAAATTTTAAGTCTTTTTTTTATAATCTGCCTTCCGTGGGATAATGCCACTATATACATTCCCTTCGTAAGGCCAGTCAAGTCAAGGGTAAGTTCTCCTTTTTTCAATTCAAAATGATCTGCCTGGACATTCATTCCCAAAAGTTTAATTAAATTATAGTATAAAGCAGGAGTTCAATACTCAACTTACTGGATACCGGATTAGGTTAGGGTTTAAATTCAGCATCAGCAGAAATCTGAGTAACACTTACATTCAACTCGCATGGTACACCATACTCAGGATAATAGGTCGTATCATTACCGCCACCAAAACCAATGCCTTCGATTAAAACTTCTTCAGGATAATTATTGTAGTCAGCCTGGAAATGGAATATTTTACGGTACGAATCTCCTACCAAAATGCCATCAATATTTGCAACGATAAAATCATCATATGGCATATAAATAAGCGTAGAGTGCAGTGTGTCACCTATATCCAGGTCAAAATCACAAAGTAATGCATCTTCATTGCTCATATAACCTTCCCACACGTACATCTTTTTGCCTGTCGCACCAAACCCTTCAATCCATCAAAAAGGTAACTTCATTCAAATTATTCCTGGGGCGGAACTGGACTTGCTTTCCATTGAAATTTACAAATGCCTCTTTTGAATACCTTCACATACGTATTTCCATTTATCAGGGTATCCCCATTTGTATATTCAACATAATCAAATATCTGCAGGCAATCACTATTTCCACCAAATCACATATTCACCCTCCATTGAGGGTTATTGTTAAAATAATCAGATATTTGAGCATATGCTTCAAGGGTAAGCATCATAATTAACAGAAATAGATATTTTTTCATAATATTGGAATTGGTTGATCTCTATCATGAGCTTGAAGTTATCAAATTTACGAATTAAACTTTCATTTAGCCAATCTTTTCTATTTATTTGGGCCTATTGTAAAAATCTCTCATCGTATGATATGTCCTAAAGTATAAGCTTGTTTTTTTGGATGTAATGGACAAGAGGCAAGGAGTCAGGTGAACAAGAAGGCGGGGGAAGAGTGACGCCCACCTGTAAGGCAGGCAGCCAATAAATCAACCTGCTTTCCAATAGGATTCTCAAAATTTACAGATTTTTCTCAGGCTCACATCACCTCAGCCATTTGTAGCTTTGGCCGCCGGGCATAATTTTATTTTATTGATTTGCAAATGATTAAATCTTAAAAATAATGAACAACTGATTTTCTGGAAAAGAAATTACCGGGGAGAGCTTTAGGTTGCATTGCCAAAAATATATTATATTCGCATCAGATTATACCCCAAGCGTGAAAAAAATAAAACTACTTACTGTATCTTTTGATACTGAAATAAGGGATTACGAAATACCTGCATTCAGAGGGGCGGTTGTTGCTAAAGTGGGCAGAGAAAACATACTGTTTCATAATCATCTTAATGACAATAAGCTTTTGTATAGGTACCCCTTAATTCAATATAAAACCATTGGTAAAAAGCCTGTCATTCAATGTATTGACCTGGGTGTGGATGAAATACACAAGTTTTTTCAGAAAAGCAACTGGAACCTTACCATAAGCGACCGGATGCTTGACATGGAAATATACCGTCTTGACCTCACCCAATATACAATGCAGGTTTGGGATAAGACCTTCGATTATTCCATCAGGAACTGGATAGCATTAAATAAGCAAAACTATGAAACCTACTTAGCTCTTGAAAATTCGGGCCAAAAAGTGAGGTTACTCGAGAAAATATTGACTGCCAACATACTCGCATTTGCAAAAGGAATTGAATGGAGGGTAGATAAACCCATAACTGTAAAGATTAAAACGCTTTCAGAAATACGGGATCTTTCACTTAAGAGGCGCACTGTACTGGGATTTAAAGTTTTATTTACTGCAAATGTTTTTATTCCCAATTATATCGGGTTGGGCAAAAGTGTCAGCCTCGGTTTTGGGATAGTAACACGGAATGAGAACATTGCTGATCAGCACGTGGAGCCACACGCTGTCGTTAATTATGAACTGTGAACTTAATTCAACTTATGCAAACCATCAGAGAACGGATTTATCTTGCTGCTTTGCTCCATGATATCGGCAAATTTTATCAGAGGGCCGATACCGAATTCATTGAAAATTCTCTATTTTTAAGTGACGAGACCAAAAAATATAAAGCAGTATTTTGTCCGGTCATTGATGGGAAATACTATTACAAGCATGTACTTTGGACTGCTCAGTTTATTGAAGATTTCAATGAAACTTTTGAATCATTAATGAATACCTCTGCCGATCAGAACAACAATCTGCTTACTCTGGCCTGTTCTCGTCATCTAAAACTGGATCAGTTAACACCTGTGGCACGGATAATCCAGGAAGCCAGTCTTCTCTCTTCTGGACGAGACAGAAGCTCAGATACCGCCTACCACAATGCAGACATTTCAAATGATTGGGATAAATTTAAAGAAATGCGTCTGCGGTCTTTTTTTGATGTGATAGGGAAACCAGAAACGGAGACAAAATATCACCTGCCTGTTGGAGCACTTTCGTTATCACCATCGTTATTTCCATCTTCTTTTTTTGATTCAGCACCAGATTACAAGCAACTATGGAAGAGTTTTGTGAATGAATTCAAAAACATACCCACCGGATCACTTACTGCATTTTGTGATACATTGCTATCCCTCCTTTATAAATATACCTCTGCTATTCCATCCGGAATAGCTGATCTTCCGGAGATATCCCTGTTTGACCATTTGAAATCAACCGCTTCATTTTCACTTGCACTGTATGACTGGAGTGAATCAGAAGAAGAAAACAAAGCGGTACATCCTTTTTTATTGATTGGTGCTGATCTCTCAGGAATCAAATCATTTACTTACAATATTGTTTCCAATAACCCAGCTAAACACCTCAAGGGCCGGTCTTTTTATATTCACCTGCTTACTGAGTCAGTACTACAAAAATTATTAAAGACGCTTAATCTATCACAAGCCAACACAGTATGCTCATCGGATGGTAATTTTTATGTGCTGGCACCCAATACGCGGGAGATATTACAAAAACTAACAGCATTCAGACAGGTGATTGAAGATGCTATTTTTAAGGAACACGGCACATCACTTTATTTTGCCATTGACAGCATTGAACTTTCAAAAGATACACTGTGGAATAAGTCTTCCAGAAGCCTGGCTGAACTATGGGCAGGCCTTACTCAAAAGCTCAGCATGCTTCATCACCATAGATATTCCAAAGGGATGGATTCCGACTATTCAGCTTTCTTTGAACCAGGGGAATCAGGTGGCACTCAAGCATTGGATGCTATTTCAGGTGAAGAGTTAACTTCTTCTGATCTGAATGAATGTTATGACTTGAGCGGAAATAAAATTTCATCTACACAGATAGATAGAGGCCTGGATGTTATAAAAAAATCCACCTGGCAACAGATGATAATTGCCGAAAAGCTTCAGGAAGCTAAATATTGGGTTACTGCTGCAACCAAAATTAATTATTGGGCTGAAGCAATGGCCTTTGATCCCCTTTCTTTGGGAATCTGGCACTATTTTCTTACGGATGAAGATATAAAACAGAAACAGGAACAGCATGTGAACCCGGCGGAAGAGATGCGAATATCGCTCCTGAACTGTGACTCCGGATCAGCATGCAACTTTCTTGATTTACCGTTAAAAGGCGGTAACATTAGTTACGGGATAAGTTTTTATGCAGGCAATATTTTTCCTGAAAAAAACAGAGTGCCGGTTACATTCGATGATCTCGCAAAAGGGGAAGGAAATCAAGTTTCCAGGTTGGGGATCCTTCGCATGGGTATTGACAACTCCGGGGCCATTTTTAAAAGTCTCGATGGCAGAACCACCACACTATCGCATTATACTGCTTTAAATCGTAATCTGGACTGGTTTTTCAATGGCTATCTGAACACCCTCCGGAATGGTTCACCGGCCTATAAAAACAACACTTTCATCGTTCATTCAGGTGGCGACGATTTATTTATTGTCGGCAAGTGGAATGTACTTATCACATGTGCAGAGGAAATAAAAGAACGTTTTAAACAATGGGTATGTAGCAATCCAACCCTGAACATTTCGGGTGGATTGGTCATGGTTCCGCCTGACTTTCCAATTAAAAAGGGAGCCGATGAAGCCGATGAAGCTAAAAATAAAGCGAAAGACTATAGATTTAAACTTTCTGACGATACAAAAACCGAAAAAAACGCCTTTACCTTTTTCGGCTATGCATTAAACTGGGACATCGAATTTCAAATTGTTAAAGAGTATAAGAATCGCATCCTTCATTTGCTCAATGAAGGAGAAATGCCTACGTCATTTGTCTCAAAAATTTATGCCCATGCCATGTCAGCAACATTTGATAAGGGGGATATAAAACCGGGCAATGCCCTATGGATGTTGGCTTATAATTTTGGAAAGATGGAACACCGAAAATTGAATGAAAAAGCTGTTGATCTGGTTCGGGATTGCAAAACCAACATTTTTGCAAACACATATAAAGGGAAACCTATACCATCGCCTTATCATTTTCTTGAATTGATCAATCTTGCAACACGCTGGGCTGAACTTGAAAAAAGAATTAATTAATCTGTTTAAAACCAATTTATGGCTAACCAGTTTTATGGGAATACCCCACGACCACCCGCTCCCGATTGGGAAAAAAAATTCAACACTGAATGGATTAAAGATTCAATCACAAAAGAGTGTATTGAATACACCAGGGAGTTTGGCAGATTTCTTAGCGACAAAAGGGAAGGGAATCTTTCAACCTCGCAGATAAGGATGGTTTATGGCGAACTAAAGCGCATTCAGATGAAAGGTTTTGAGAAAGCACAAACTGCCTTTTTATTGCTAAGGCCGAAAATGGCTTATGCAGATAAAAGAAATGAAAGCAACGGATTGAAAGAACTGAAAAAAGTCTTTGATAAGGCTTATCAGCATGTTGAAACTACTCAGCATTTCAATAATTTTATGAATTTTATGGAAGCTACCCTGGCTTACCATAAAGCTTTTGGTGGCAAATAAACAATACAATTTAAGAAATCATGACAAAGCTTGTAAAAAAAATTATACTTAGTGGCAGAATAAGTCTGGTAACCGGATTACATATTGGTGGAACCAACTCGGCCATGGGCATAGGTGGCCCTGATGCTACGGTAATAAGAAATCCAATGAACAATGAACCTTATATTCCCGGGAGTTCCATAAAGGGCAAAATGCGTTCTTTGATAGAAGTTCAGGATGGCACCATCGATGGTGTTAATATGGGAGTAGTCAAGCATGGGCCTTCGCTCAGTTTATCTACTGTGGCCGCCAGATTATTTGGAACAGCAGATTTGAAAACTAATAATCAACAAGCTTCCAGGTTAATTGTGCGTGATTGCAAATTATTGACACCGGAAGAAAGTTTTTTGAATACCGATCTCCCATACACCGAATCAAAAACAGAAGTGGTCATTGATCGCATCACATCGGCAGCTATGCCCAGACAAGTTGAACGGGTACCGGCTACTGCTGAATTTGAATTAAATTTGGTGCTGAACATATTCGATACTGATAATGAGCAGGAGCTGATTGAAACCACTAACCGGGCAATTAAACTTCTTGAGGATGATTATCTTGGAGGAAATGGCTCCAGGGGCTACGGTCAAATAAAAATTCATATTGATAAAACCGAACACCGTACCGAAGAACATTACAAAAATGCTGCAAAAAAAACCATTTAAAGTCATCAAACTTGAGTTCATAAGCCCACTTCACATTGGCTTAGGTGCGGGCAATCAATATGACAATATGGATACCCTACTGCATTCAGATACCATATCCGGCGCATTGGCCTCTGCTTATGTTTCTTTGTTTAATGATGGTCAGGTACTTGAATTTATGCAGTCGTTCACCATTAGTTCGGCATTTCCTTTTCAGCAAAATCATTACTTTTTACCAAAACCGCTGATGCGGATTAAACTGGAACAGGGAAATAAATCCAATGAGGATGAGGCAACATCATTAGATGGAATTGAGTATATAGAATTGCCGCTTTATCAAACACTTATTGCCGATGGTATACTCAGGATTAACCATGGCAGGCAATCGGAGCATAAAAAATTTCTTTGGGCGGGTGAAGACAGCAACCAGCCATCATTTATGAAATCCAGCATGCAGCAACGCCTGATGGTGCCACGATACGGAATTGAAGATGCAGCATCCTATTATATAGAAAGGCTTTTCTTCTCAAAAGGTTCCGGGCTTTTCTTTTTTATTGAGGCATCCGCTGATGCATTAGGTAAAGTAGCGTCCTGTCTCAGTTTCCTTGAAACAAGCGGATTCGGAACCGATAAAAGCGTAGGTAACGGACAGTTCAGGACGTCAACTGACAGCATAAGTATTGATGTGCCTGTTAACTCTAATTACCATTTGCTATTGTCGTTGTATTGCCCGGGCAGGGAGGAAATCTCAGAAGAAATCCTTCAAAAGAGTGCCTATCACCTTACCAGGCGAGGTGGATATATTGCCGGAACTTCAATAGATAAATTCAGGCATCTGCGCAGTCGAAGCATATATATGATGCGTGAAGGCGCTGTGATGTATGGTAATGTGCCAAAAGGTAAAATAATAAACCTGCGCCCATCTTGGAATGATGATGCCTTGCATCCTGTATGGCGCGATGGGAGAGCTTTTTCGGTGCCTGTAGCTCAGAATAATGCCCATGATTTCTCATTTTCATAATGTGCAATACCGGATGAAATGATAAACATCATCAATAAAATGATATATGAAAATTTGTAAAGTTACTACCCTCACCTCCGTTCATACCGGCAGTGGCAAATATCTGCAAAAAGACATCGAATTCATAACCGGTAATGACAGAGCTGTGGTTATTGATGATCGCAAAGTGCTTGGTATTATTGGAAAGGGGAACATTGATAAATGGATCGCATGCATTAACAGGGGAAGTAGCCTGATGGATCTGATCCGAACCATCAAATCAGACGTTGAACCCGATGATATTGCTTTACGTGGAATGGATTTACTTGCTACACATTTTGCCCATGCCCGAACCCTGAGAGAGCAGATGCTCTCAGGTGGTGATATTCCATTAATACCAGGTTCTTCTATTAAAGGCAGTATCCGTACTGCGGTATTGAATCATTTGCTTGATCAGTATCAGTTTACACCATTCCTGCGCGATGAGATTTTCAATAGACGTAATAGGATTGATGATAAAATGGTTATAAAGAAACATTTGGGCACCTCCACAAATAACGATCTCCTGAGGTTTCTCACAGTTGGCGATGCCTTATTTTACTTCGAAACATGGGCCTGCAACATCCTCAGTATGAATATGGTGAGGGATGGCGTAAGGATGGAAAAAAGGCTTGGTAATCTGGTTGAATGTATCCCCGACAATGTTGAAGCTGAAATTAGAATCAACATCAACCAGAGACAACTTGAATTGAATGCCAATAAAAATTATATCAGAAACAACTTTGATTTTCTTCGTAGTTATAATGCACTCTTTGAGGTAATCAACTCACATACAGAAAAAATACTGAAAGCAGAATTTTTATTTTGGAGGGATGATAAAATGGAAGGACTTGTGGTGGATTATCTTGAAAAACTTCAAACGATTCTTGATGACATACACAACTGCAAACCAGGTGAATGCGTGTTGCGTGTAGGACATGGTGGCGGTTGGCTGGATATGACCGGTGGCTGGGCGAAAGAAAAAAAATATATTCCCGATCATGAAATCTGGAGTGCAATTGTCGATAAAGCCCGTCCGGGTAACCAATCAAAATATTCATCATATCCTTTTCCCAAAACCCGGAGAATGGACAATTACGGAGAATTATTGGGGTTTATTAAACTATCTATCCAGAATCCTTAACAAATAAAGGTCTGCTGTAAAACTATTCAGGATTTATACTAATTTTGCTACACAATATTTCAATGATCTATCAAAACAAAGATTAAGACTTTATATGGAGTTAACCTCCTTCAATAGAGCCGGACGTATAATCCATTAAAACAAGGATTACGACTTTATCATCTCATAAGAAATGTTTTAATAAACCAGGAAAACAACAATCCACCAAAACAAGGATTAAGGCACTGGTAACCGCTTAAAATTATTGTACCGGAAACTGCCACCACTCAGCAAGCTGGGCATGGGGCATTTTTTATAAGAGCTGATCCGAAAATTCGACGAAGGGAACAATCAGGGGTCAGGAGCACTCCCTCCTGCTATGCTTTAGGCAACATTACTGTTCCATTGATTTTCCCTGCCTCCCGGTGAAATGCTCTTACTACCCGGAGATGTATATTCATACATCAAGCCGGAACAGGGCATGCAATACGAAACCGGAACCCGGCTGAATCTCTTTGGCAATGCGGTTGAAGCAGAGGTTTCCGTGTACTGGATTGAGCTCAACAACCTGCTGGTAACCAAACGGATTACCGAAGATATTTTCACCGGGATGAATGCCGGCAAAACCCGCCATCAGGGTCTTAAACTGATGTTGCACAATCGCATTGTTGAATACCGCATCCCGGGTAATTTAAATCCACTTTCACTTACACCTTTTTCATAAATCGTTTTCTTTTTTTCGATCGTAACGGGATATTTAAACAGGGCCTGCTGAAAAACTCACAACCTTTTTATATTTCGGTGCGCTGCACACTCCAAAATCACTAAACATACATTTTCTAAAAATATTTCGCCACTCTGTGGCTCTTTTTCAGGTGCAAAGCACCGTAATTTATAGAAAAAATAAGTCAGAAAAGATAATGAGGTGCAGCGCACCGTAATATAAAAGCATGAAACGTGGACGCATGCCGGGAAAAGCCTTGCATTTAACATAATAAATAGCATTACATCAAACTGATATCCATTGACATATTAGTTTTTCTACAGGCTTTAAATAAATTGATACATCGTCCAAAAAATAAAAGTAAACCACAAAACATTTAAAATCAAAGGCCACCAGTTATTTCTCTGATGGCCTTTGTAAGTTTTTCTAAAGGAATAGAATTTTACGCTCCTCCCTGGTTTTATTTTTTGGCAACAATATACTTACGGAAAGAAGTTCCCCCCGAAGTGGTGGTAATACCAATAATATAGGAGCCTGCGGGTAGTTCAGCAACATTCAATTGAACAATTTCTCCGTTTCCAGAACCCCTACCCTGCCTGTAACTTACCGTTTGCCCGGGCAGATTTCTGATAACGATAGTATAAGCTTCACCTTTAGTAAGTTGCAGACCGATATTTAGAAGATCAACACCCGGATTGGGATAAAGCGTAAATACCGGCAGCCTATTTTCTGTAATGCCGGTGCAGTCGTCAACGGTAATCATGTCTGTGGCAGTTATGCTGTGGAAGTTGATTCCATCGCTCACTTCCAGGGTAACATCATAAATGCCTGTTTCATTGTAGGTCACTACCGGGTTTTGGGCCGTGGAGGTAGCCGGATTCCCGCCTTCAAAAGTCCAGTTCCACAAAGTAACATTTCCTGACGACATATCGGTGAAGGCAACAGAAGCGTCTTTGCAAACTGTGGTCGGATTGGCAGTGAAGTCAGCTATGATGGGTGCTGTTTTTCTGAGGATGGTACCTCCCGAGCCACTGGCAAACAGATTGCCATTTGATGTAGACCTTACCCTGTAAAATGTAGCTTCTCCATAAGCTCCCTGGTGATCAGGCAGAAAGGTTTCCCCAAAATCGGTGGTCATATAAATGTTATCGTCTCCGGCAACATAGGCAGTTCCATTTTCAAAAGCTTTTACACCAAAAAAGAATTCATAGCCTGTTTGGGTGGTGTTCCATGTTTCTCCGCCATCCACGGTAGTATAAATATATTCTTCTGCACCTACTACACCAAAAGAGGCGTTAGCGAAGTCAACACCAACCAGCGTGCCGCCAGGACTGTATTGCACTGTCCAGTTGTGTCCACCATCGATGGATTTATAAACTTTACCACCGGTACCCACTGCAAAAAGCGTGTTATCATCAGCATAACACACGCTTTGAATGTCGACCTGTGTGCCTGAAGTAGCCGGTATCCAGGTGTCACCACCATCGCTGGTGATAAAAATAGCTTCATCTGTTTCTCCTTCCATCATAGCTGCAGCTACACCATTGTTTTCGTCCCGGAATACAACATCAACATAATAGAACACATTGGTTCCACAGCTCACCTCCGTCCAGGAAGCTCCGCCATCGGTAGTTTTTATAAAATAGTTGTTCCACCCGCCGGCAAAGCCCAGCTGTTCGTTGATGAACCAGATACCTTCCAGTCCGCTGATGGTACCAGAGGCAGGCCATATCTTTGTCCAGTTGTCGCCGCCATCAATAGTTTTTACAATAACACCATCGGCATCATAGGTATACCTCATGCCGCAGGCAAAGCCGATATCATTCTGATTTGGAGGGAATGACAGGCCATACAAGATAAATGATGTACCCGAATTGTTAACAGGCTCCCAGGTCTGGGCAAACGCGTTTCCTCCGATGAGGATGATCGTGATGAGAAAAGTAAAGAGTTTTTTCATGAGAATGTGTTTTACTTGTTTTGTTCACTTTGATTGTCGGTGGATGACTTGATTGATTCAATGATCTTTTTCAGTGCAGACGCCTCATCTTTTTTGGCTTCGATGAACTTATCCAGCTTCTCATCGATTGAATCATCTTCGTCTGTCTCTTTATCGGTATTCATATTTCATGGTTTTTAAGATTATCATTGTGGGAACAAATAAAATACAAATTCGGGAAGCTTAGCAGTTTGTACCCGTTATAATTGATGTACACTGGCATTACAACAACCATACATCTCCAGGTATGTCTCTGAAAACATGGCACATAGATCTATTTCTCTGTGTAAATATAATTTGATTGTTATAATGTAGAAAGAAATGTAACCAGATGCTCGTTGGTATTCATCCCCAGCTTTTTTCTTAACCGGTATCGGGCCACCGTAATGCTGTTGATGGATTGGTAGGTGATGGCCGAAATTTCTTTGGTGGTCATGTTTAGTTTGAAAAAGGCACACAGGCGCAGCTCGTTGGGACTAAGGTCAGGATATAACGAGCTAAGTTTCTTATAAAAGCCGGTGTATACTTTCTGAAAACGCACTTCAAACTCATCCCAGGAGATCATGCCTGAGTTGGATTCAAGTTCCCGGATCAAATCACCTATTACCTGCTTATTCTCATTTTTAATTACCGGTCTTGCCAACTTAAGTTTTTCAGCAATGCTGGTGATAAATTCATTTTTCCTTAACAGATACATTACATAGGTAGTCAATTCCTTGTTGGCATGTTCCAACTCATCGGCCAGGTTTTTCCGTTCAATTTCAATTTTGTGTTTTTTTGTTTTTTCCAGCCTCAACAATAAAATGGCGATAACCAGCAGGAAGAGCAAACTGCTGCTTATTATAAAGTAAATCAGGTTTTTACGCTCCTGAATGCGGGCGGTGATGGCCTGACGGGCTTCGTCTTCACTCCTTTTGATATCAAACTGGTACCGCATCTCCAGTTGAGTTAATTTACGGATGCTTTCTTCATTGTAACTCGAATCGGTATATTGATTGTGAACATTAGCATAATCCAGTGCCAGCCAGGGCCGATTGATCTCTTTATAATACCGGCTCAGATATTGAGCAGACAACGCAATCAGGCGAAATTGTTGCGAGTTCTTTACAATGTCATATCCTTTTCCCAGTAATTCCCCGGCCCGCTTGGTATCTCCCAGATTCAGGTAAACAATGCCAAGATTAATTAAGGTTTCGGCATTAAAAAACGATTTTGAACCCGACATAGTCACCTGAAGCTTTTCTTGCAATGAAAGACTATACTCCAGATGTTTTGCGGCACTGTCGAGCTCGTGTTGCATCATTTTAAGCAGCCCCAGTTTCAACTGAGCATGGGCCATCCCTTCAGAATTGCCTGATTTTTCAAATAACTTATAGCCATTTATATAATACATTTCAGCAATATCGTATTGCCCCATTTGCACGTATATGGAACCTATGTTTGCCGTAATACCGGCTACATTAATGGTGTCATGCTGTTTGGAGAAAAGTTCCAATGCCTCGGAATATAAATCCAATGCCTGCCGGGTTTTATTACTGTTCAGGTAAACGATGCCGAGATTATTAAGCAGGTTGGGAAGTTTATGGTCTTCGCCACTTTGCTTTGACAGGTCAATCCCCTCCAGATAAAAACGCATCGCTTCTGCATAATTGTCTTTATCAATATACCGGTTGCCTATGGATAAATATACCGAGATCAGCGCTTTTACATTTTCTGCACCTGACAGGTATTCCCTGGCTTTTTTAAACTGCTGCTCGGCAACTCTGACGCTATCCTGCATGAGCGCAATTTCGCCCAGAGCTGCATAAATAAGTCCCAGACTTGAGACAGCATTGGTTTTTTCAGCCAAAAGTAAAGCCCGTCTGGCCATCTCAATGGCATTACTCAGGTCAGTATCTCTAAGATGATAACTCAATGCCAGATAAATATCTTCTTTTTTTCTATCTCATGCGCTCGCTCCAACTCCATATACAGGCTATCCGCCACCGCATCAGGCTGCGAAAATGCAGTATCTGCATAAATGAATGACACAAAACAAAAAATCAGAACAGCTAAGGGTTTCATGTGTAAAGAGTGAACGTTGGTTTATCATCCGGGCCAAAAGTAAATATAAAATCACACTCTTGTCTGCTAAAAAAACACTCAAACGATTTCTCTATGCATATAGAATTATTCTCAATACTAAATTAAGAAGACATATAAGAATAGCGGAGTTTTGAATTGTTGGGCGCCTTGATATGATTATACTTATTTCTTATGGCTGGAATATCAACTTATTTTATTGGTTGTCAGATTTGAAGCTGCCGGCCATTTCTCCATTGAAGAAAAAGGCTGGGCCGCTTTTTACAATCAGGAAGCAAACAATATAACTGTCCCGCAAAGGTTTATGTGCCACCTGGCCGTGCTGGTTATTGGCACCACCCGCGGCATTTTACATGTAAAAACCGAGAATACCCCTTTCAACCGCTTTTTCGTACCCACCATTAATGTTACCGAAACCATCCGCGAGGATGTGGTAATTGAGTTGAATTAACCCGATGTTATCATTCTCATAATGTTTGCCTGAGTACGTAAAATCGAACTCAATGCAGAATCAATAAGAAAGGAAAAACTCTAACCATTTTTGTCATTTTTTTACGCATCCGATTTTTTTTTGTAGCCTATATTCTTTAGGTAATAACCTAATTCACTTTGAAAAGTGATTTATTAAATAATTAAAAAAACATAGCATGAATTATTTATTTCCTTTGCAGGGCAGGGATTTGAAATATTGATTAATTTGCGGGGCGAATAGAAAACAACAGTAGGATTGAATGGTGTTCATATATAAGAAAATAGATTATGATTCTTCACGAAGCAATTATCAAGGTTTTGCAGCAGGCAGGCCGTTCAATGACAACCCGTGAAATTGCGGATGTCCTGAATAAAAACAAATGGTATGAAAAGAAAGACAAATCCTGACAATTGCCTATCAGATTCATGGCCGCACAAAGAACTATCCCCAGTATTTCGACAGGCAAGGCTCATTGGTTACACTAAGAGGCGGCACTTCTGACAATAAAGATTATGTACCATCCAATGCTATTCGCTTGACCGGAGAAAGTGCGCCGGAAAAGGCAACCACGATTGGTGCTGAACTGTGCCTCAAAATGCTGATGAACGAGAAAAACTTCAAATCAGCCGGTACTATTGATCTAAAAGTTCCCGATGAGCCAGGCTTATATTGTATCCGGATTGCTGACTCTTCAAATCTACCAGCACCTTTCAACACTTTACTTGCTGCACGCGGGCATAACATTCTTTATATCGGCATTGCTACCCGCTCACTCCGGAAAAGGATGCTTGGCCAGGAACTCAGGGCAGAGGGGCATGGTTCGTTTTTCAGGGGAATGGGTGCCGTTATCGGCTACCGACCGCCCAAAGGAAGCCTCAAGGAAATGGCCAATAAAAACAACTACACCTTTTCGCCTTCTGATAAAAAGAAAATTATTCAATGGATAAATACCAATCTTTTGGTAAACTGGGTAAGGTTTGATGGAGATTTCGGAAATGCCGAAACCCAATTGATTTCTCAATCCCTACCTTTGCTGAATACGGATAAAAATCCTGCAAAGCTAAGGGAGTTGGCGGAATTAAGAAAGGAATGTCGTAATATTGCGAATAGTTAAACAAAAGTAAAAGAATAAAAATAGTCAAGAAATGAAAATTTCAACTCTTTTGGATTACATTGACAATGGCCACATGGCATTGCCTGAATTTCAACGAGGTTATGTCTGGAATAGAGACCAGGTAAGGGGATTGTTTGACTCTCTTTACCGGAAACACCCCGTCGGAGGATTGCTTATCTGGGCTACAGAATCAAAAACAGCAGTATATCGTGGCAATGGAGACATTGCATCAGGAGTTATAAAACTACTATTAGACGGCCAGCAGCGCATGACATCCATCTATGGCGTTGTTAGAGGTAAACCGCCCAAATTTTTTGATGGCAACGTCTTGTCATTTACCGGACTTTACTTTAATCTGGAGAGTGAACAGTTTATGTTTTACTCTCCGCTGAAAATGCAGGACGATCCTCTATGGGTGAATGTAACCGAACTCATGGTCAGCGGGTTTGCAGGCATAGGAAAATTTTCACAAAGGCTGATCAGCCTTCCTGAATATGGAAAATATATTTCCCGGTTATCAAACTTGCTGAGCATACTTGAAGTGCAGATAAATGTGGAAGAAGTTACCGGAGAGGATAAGACAATTGACGTTGTTGTAGATATATTCAACAAGGTAAATAGCGGCGGCACCAAACTCTCAAAAGGAGACCTGGCATTGGCAAAAATTTGTGCTGAATGGCCTGAAGCACGGGAAACAATGAAAACCAAATTGAAAGAATGGAGCACTGCCCAGTATAATTTCAATCTCGATTGGTTACTCCGGTCGGTCAACACCGTTCTAACCGGTGAAGCAAAGTTTCAATACCTGCACAATAAAAATGCCGCTGAAATCAGTGAAGCCCTCAAAAAAGCAAACAGACATATCGATACCAGCCTGAATTTAATCAGTGGCAGATTGGGGCTTGATCATGATCAGGTACTTTTCGGAAGATATGCGATACCGGTCATGGTCAGATATCTCGAAAATCTGAATGGAGGATTTAATGAAAAAAACAGGGATAAACTTTTGTTCTGGTATGCTCAAGCCGGTATGTGGGGACGTTTTTCGGGGTCTACCGAATCATTTATCGACAAGGATTTGAATGCCCTCGAAGCCTCTAATAACAATATCGACAACCTTATTGAACAACTCAGGTTATGGCATGGTGGTTTGCGTGTTGAAGCCGGTCATTTTACAGGTTGGAGCCTGGGAGCTCGCTTTTACCCTGTGCTTTATATGCTTACCCGCATGGGTGAAGCTCAGGACTGGGGAACCGGCATTCCTTTAAGAGCGAATTTGCTGGGCAAAATGAGCAAACTTGAGGTGCATCATATTTTTCCGAAAGCACGACTTTACGATAAACAATATTCCCGATCGCAGGTAAATGCCCTGGGTAATTTTTGTTTCCTGACCAAAGAAACAAACCTCAACATCAGCGCCAGTTACCCTGAAGTATATTTCGAAGAAATTGAATCAAGACACCCCGGGGCATTGGCTTCGCAATGGATACCCATGGATAAGAATCTATGGAAAATTGAGAATTACCTTGATTTTCTCAAAGCAAGACAAGCATTGCTGGCTGAAGAAACCAACAAACGGATGGCCGCATTGCTGCACGGCGAAGGACAATGGCTTGAAGGACCGTCTCCTGCTCCTACACAAATGATAAACGGCGGAATTGCTACAGAAGCAGAGGAACTTGAAATAGAAGCCTTAATTGAATGGATATCATCCTACAAACTTCCTGATGGCATTTTACTTTACGATTTTTCCGACCCTGAAACCGGTCAGCAAAGGGCAATATTTGATCTTGCATGGCCCAACGGTATCCAGGAAGAACTTAGTCAACCTGTTGCTGTATTGCTGAACGAGAGTAATGAAACTATTTCAATAGCCAATGCCGCTGGGTTCAGATGCTTTACCTCCGTAAAGGATTTTAAACAATACATTACTACCGAAATACTGAATGGGGTTTATATGTAAGTTCTTTGGCATGAAGGGCCAATGCAATAGAATTATTAAGCATTGACCGATAAATATTTTAACCATTATTCAAGAAGTCGCTGAGGTTTTTGAGTAAGCTGCATGGATGTGAATTCACAAACCATCGCAATGATTATAACGGAGTCCCGATGAACCGATTGTCTGATAGTTACAAATAAATAAACCTATAGGTTGATTTAATGAAAATAATAGGTACTTTTGAAGTCGTAAAAGGAAGTCTGTATGCTATCGGTTACAAGGGCAGTAAAATGTCGGAATTTGAGCGGCTTTTCGAGGATTGGAACAATCCTTTATACCTGGATTCCTTCTTTACTGAGCATCTGGCAGACCTGCAGCAGGAATTCTGGCAAGGAATGAGCATAAGTGAAGCCATCAAAAAAACCATTCGCGATGCCGCTGAACTTGAACTAAAAATCAAATATCTGGCAGAACAAGGCAAATTAAGCAAATCTGAAAATCTGTCTGATTTATTTAAACCCTTGTTCAACAAACCCACAAAACTCGAAGAATTTGAGAAAAGTAAAGCCAAAGGATTATTGCACAAAAGCTGGCTCCGGGTCTATGCCATCAGACTTAAACCCAACCTGTATCTTGTTACCGGTGGTGCTATTAAACTGACTGAGGATATGAACCACAGGGCTCATTTGCTGCTTGAACTGGAAAAGCTGAAAATAGCCCATAAATATCTTACCGGAGAAGATGAATCAGCGTTGGATTTTATGGAGATGTTTTAAAAACTAAGATTATGGACATTAACAAAATAAGCAAACGACTTATCAATGAGTCAAAAAAGGATGATTCATGGTTAAAAGCTGCCGAATGGCGCCAGAAAAACGAATACTGGCTCAGGGTTTCACAAGATATTGCCATTAAAATCCTTGGTTACCTGCGTTCAAAAAACATGACGCAGAAAGACCTGGCTGCATTGCTTGAGTTTTCGCCCCAGCATGTGAGTAAAATCCTGAAAGGCAAAGAAAACTTTACCATTGAAAGTATCTGCAGAATTGAAAAAGCACTGCAAATAAAACTGATTGACACATCTGTTTTTCAGACAACTGCACAATACGTACCGGTGCAATCAGCTTTTAAGGGTGTGTATAGCTACCGCATAGCAGAAAGCCTGCAGCAGAAAACCAGTTTTGTCGGGGAATCAGAAATCAACTATGTAACATCCAAAAACTGCGTCGCCTGATGGAACCTTCAAATACAAAAGTATCTTTTGCCCTGCGCCGCATCTCCACTGAGCAATTTGCCATTATTGAAGATGCCTTTACTGAAGGCAAAGACATTAACCTGACTACTCAACTCAAATTTGGTGCAAATGCAGACCATAAAATCATTGTGCTGCATGCCAATTTCAGGTTTGAGCAGGATGACACCCCATTTCTGATCGTTGAAGCTGCCGGCCATTTCACTGTTGAGGAGAAAGCCTGGACCGGCTTTTATAATGAAGAAGCAAACAGTCTGACCGTTCCACAGGGTTTTATGTGCCATATGGCTGTGCTGGTAATTGGCACTACGCGGGGCATTTTACATGCAAAAACCGAGAATACCCCTTTCAACCGCTTTTTCCTGCCCACCATTAATGTTACCGAAACCATCCGCGAGGATGTGGTGATTGAGTTGAATTAAGGTCAATTCACTACAACAAAGCCATTGATGAATTTAGGGAATACAGGATTTCCCCAAAAGTCTATCCCATGAAAAGAGGGAAAACAAATACCCATGAGTTACAAGAAGAGAGAAATAGCTCTAATCGGGAAATAGGAAGATATATAAGCGCAGGTGGATGCGATTTTTTTTGATTCTTCGGGATTGGATATTTGAAAACTTGTTATCTTAGCATGGGTTTTTACTAGAGTAATGGGAAATTTTAGCGCTAAATACAAGTAGGATTTATGCGCGGTGTTGCTTATTTATATGCGTTATTCATCATTAAAAAGGAACAATCATGAAAGAGCGCAATGTAAAAACCGAAATGGAGTACATCAGCCAACAACTTACCCAATGCATAAAAGAATAGGCTGAACGTTACGAAAAACCACTGCCAAAATAAACCGACGATGTAGCCGAATTTGAAACCAAAGTAAATGCTCATCTTCAAAAAATGGGATTTGTATGGAGCTAATTACACAACAGCAAATCGGAAGTAAAATATACGCAATACGAGACGTTCAGATAATGCTCGATAACGATTTGGTCCAAATGAACCCCGTTGAAACACGAGCATTAAACCAGGCGGTAAAAAGAAATTCAGACCGCTTTCCAGACGATTTTATATTTCAACTTACAGCCGAGGAATGGCAAAACTTGAAATCACAAAAAGTGACATTAAGTTTTCACGGTGGTTTTGGGAAGCTTCAAGAGCAAGAGAGGAATGGGCTGGCTTTTTATCGGATGTTTACTAAAGAGCGACTCTATAAAGTACTGATAAACCCGGGGAGAAAAATTACTTTCAGCATCAGCGCTTTACCAAACGGAGAATGTTATGATTCCGGCAGAAAAGAACCTTCTTGACAGACCTTTAATTGCCTTGTACAGGCATCCCAGATACAATTCCAATAAACAGCCTGAGTATTTTACAAGGGTTAAAAAAGTTTTAAATTCTGTTTAAATGGCAATTAAACTCCCACCCTATAATAATCAATAACATGAAACAATTTATTTACCTGTTGATAATTGCTATGTTAACATCATGTATCAAATCCGATGAAACAACTGATGAATCATCCATACCGGAAGGTGCAATATGGAAAAATCAGACAATACGTCGTGATACACCTGTAAATGGGTTTGCTGCAATTGCACTCTGGGCGCAGGTTGCAACATTAGAGGTAAATCAATCCTTGTCTGATACAGCTGTGATTGAAATTGATTATTGGAAAATTATTGAAGTGCTTAATGATAAGGAATCAGAAATTTACTTTGAAAATTATGATTACTCTTATGTTAAAAAATTTAGTATTGACGAGGCTGGGCTTTATTGCAGGTTCCCAAGTTGGTTTGACACATCGTGTCATGATTTTCATAGCCAGGTTAAAAATATGAGTGCTTATAATGGTTTGCTCACTATAGATGTTGCTCAGACACCAGATAGTATAATTCATTGGTGGACCCCGAAGCTATTATATAAAACTGGTGCTCAGTATATAATTGAAGCAAAAGTAAAAATAACAGGTAAAACAGCACTTCAATTTGGGATGGATTACTGGCGTACTTTAACGGCTGGTTTTAATGTATTTGACCCTGATTGCATAGTGTCAAATAACTGTGAAGCCTGGATATCTGATTGGGTTTTACCTACCCAAGGTGAATTTAAAACGGTGAGGGTACCTGTAAGATAGATTCATTCACTTTAATAAAACCGAAAGAAGTAAATTACATATAAGAAGATTGTAATGGTAACCACCCCCTTCCACCTCAACTCCCTTAAAGGCCGCCTGGCAGAGCACCTGGTTCAGGATCTGTTTGTAAACAACGGCTACAATGTGTTTAACTATGGTCTGGAGCGGATACAGCCGTTCCTGAGCCGTGAAATACGAAATGACAACCACACCACCAGCAGGGCATTGCGGTTTATGCCCGATTTTGTGGTACAGAATGCCAAAAGCGGGGAGCTGTTTTACATGGAAGTGAAATTCAGGGCCAATGGCTGCTTTAGGTTTGATGATAAGTTTAAGGACTACCCATACAAAAATGCCTGGTTTGTCATCGTTTCGCCGCATAAGATACAATGCATGCACTTCAAACGGCTGTTTGCCGGTGATGTAATTACAGCTGAAACCCATTACCGCCTGAGCAGTGTGCGTTCGTTTCAGTTAACGAAGGAGAGCATTGAGGAGTATGAAGGCTATGCGCAGCAAATGTTCGCGGGGTTTTAGAAAAGCGGGCTACATCCCCGAAAGGATCAATTAATAAATGGAGAATGTATGAAAAAGCTGCTGCTGGTCTTAGTATCGTTTGTTGTATTTTCGGCTTTGCACGGCCAGTCGTACCTGGGTTTTGTAAGCAGGAGTGTTAACCTGCGCGAAGGGCCCGGGAAGGAATTCAATATTCTGCTGACACTCAATGCAGGCACGAAGATCTTTATTATATCTCAGCAGGCGGAAAATGAATTCCTGAATGTAATTGATATTGAAAGTGGAACGGAGGGATATGTTCACCGTAATTATGCAAAAACAGAAGAAGCGGTATATACACCTCCCGGCGGCATTTTCTCTTCCACCGGACAGATTACAGACGAAAACCCGGTGCTTACTATTACGAACAGTACTTCTAAAGTGCTCACGCTAAAGCTGAACAAGCTGGTTTTTACTTTTACTGCAGGCGAAACCCGTGCTGTAAGTGTACACCCTGGAATTTACCGGGTAATAGCTTCAGCCCCCCGGGTAATCCCCATGACCGGAACCGACAAGCTGGAAAAGAACCTCAGCTATAGCTGGAGGTTTTACCTGAAAGATGAATGAAGATTTTACCCTGATCAACCAAGGAGTTAAGTAAATTACCGGATTAGAATGTCGGTTACGACCTTACTTCAACGCTGGTAAAACATAATGCCCCCACAATGGAATACACACGGACAACAAATCCCGACAAATGAAAGAATTCAATTGCTGAAATATATCTGAGAGACCGGCATAAAAATGGGAAATTTGTGTAAAAAAAACGCCTGACTATTCCACCAGGCGTACGTTTTCAGTACCCCCGACAGGAATCCAGGCCCGTCTTATTTCTGACGGGGAGGTTGTATTTTCTCGTCACCCACGACAAGACTATCCGTTGAACTACGTTGTAAAGATGAAGATTATATATAAAAAAACGCCTGACATCAGCGTCAGACGTTTTCAGTAGCCCCGACAGGACTACAAATACTATTTTTATAGGTTATTTTTTGATTTTCCATAAGTAGTTATATTGTTGATAAATAAGGCTGTAAATATAATGAATTATTTTGGATTAAATTAGGTTATTGGAAATAATGTATGTAAATTTGTATGTGTAATTTAATACATACAGTTATGAAGTACAATGTAAGATTTGCCACAGAAAGACGCAAAGACAAAGAAGGTAATCTGATTGTTACGAATATACCAATCTTTGCAGATATCCGTTTTGCAGGTACCAGAATGTTTTACTTTACAGGTTTCAGGATTGATGCTGATAAATTTGATTCTGAAAATCAGCAAGCAAAGAAGGAAAGCACCGGAAAGGAAGGCAGCCGTATTGTTAAATACGATGTTATTAACCGCCGAATAAAGAAAATGAAGGCTGAACTGGAAATATTATTTCAGGACAACAAAACTGTAACTAAAGAAAAGGTAAAAATTTTGTTGGACAATGTTTGCATGAAAGCGGTTGCACCTGTTCAGGAAGTAGATGAAGTTGAATTCTTTTCTATGTTTGAAAAATACCATGATATTAGTAAATTATCGAATTACCGTAAAAAAAAGATGAAGGTATTAATGAATCATTTGCGGCGGTATGAGGTAACAAGAGGTTTGAAAATTACCTTTGAGAGCATTACAGTTGATTTATTAAGAGATTTTGAAAATTACCTTCGTAAAGAAAGTGGTTCGCCAAGAGGCAAAAGCAAAACAGCAGTTTATAAACCATTAAGCGAAAATTCAGTACATTCACTTTTATCATTGTTCCACACCTTTTGGAACTTTGCACGTACTGAATTGAAGCGTGAAGGTATTGAATTAAAGCAACCTTTTGGTAAGGAGGGTTATCAGGTATCAGGCGAAAAATACGGCGAACCAATTTACATTACCAAAGAAGAAAGGAACTTCCTGTTTAAGGCAAACATTGAATCAGAGCGTTTACAGCGTGTTCGTGATATATTTGTATTTCAATGCCTGATAGGTGCAAGAGTTGGAGACTTATGTAAGATGACAAAATCAAATATTCAGTTTAATGAGGAAATTAAAAATGAAGTTATTAGTTATATACCACGTAAAACCAAAGATGGTAAGCCGGTTACAGTAACGGTACCATTGAATGAACAGGCTAAAGAGATATTAAGCCGTTACAATATACCTGATGGAAGGTTGTTGCCATTCATTACTGACCAGCGTTACAATGATTACCTTAAAGAGTTATTCAGATTGGTTGGCATTAACCGTATTGTTGCCAGATTGAACCCAAACACCGGCGAACCCGAACAGGTGTCGATATGTGATATAGTAAGTAGCCACATGGCAAGACGTGCGTTTGTAGGTAATCTTTACGGCAAAGTATCCAGCAGCGTTATCAGCGAAATGAGTGGCCACGTAAAAGGCAGTAAAGCATTTACAAGGTATTACAAAGTGAGCGATGAATTGAAACAACAAGCAATCAATCAACTGTAAACATATTGATATGAAAGAAGAATCAAAAGACCTTGTTAAATGGTTGCGTTCAATGGCAGATAGTTATTCAATGCCTATTGATGAATTTATCAATGATATTCAGCCTTATGAAACATTAAAACAGCGTTATTCTTTGATTTATCAGGCAATCCTGAATGAAGTTAATACAAAGGATTTTGATATAATAATTACACACTTCAAACATTTAAAAGATGTATGTTCAACACCGCAGCACGATAAGGATAAAACAAAGGCTATAAATCAATACCACGTTGAATTTATTCAGAATCTTATTAATAAATTAGAATCTTACAAGAGCCTGAACACCAATATCAGCACACCGCCGGAAGGCAAAAAGGTGCCCGATAGATACTATGCGTTACTTTATCAGATATTGGTTTATTTAGGCAAGGAGCCACAGATTGGAAATAAGACAAAGGCTGAAATAATTGATTTTGGCAAACAAAAATATGGCACCGGACAAGGATTTTACAGAGAGATACGTAGTATTGATTTAAATAATATGACTGCATTTGTTAGAAGTTTACAGAAAAAGGATCGAGGTAAATGGAGGGAAACAATAATCACAATATCAGGCAATGATGCAGATGTTATATCATGGGTAAATAAACAGCCAAAGTGAGCAGGTAAAATACCTATTAATTTATTTATGTTGTTGTAAATAAGGCAGATGTAATCAGGTAAAATACCTGTAAAATATCTGCCTTTTTTTGTATATTCCTTTGTAGTTGATTTTAAACTATTCAACTATGCAGAACGTAATTTTATCACCAATCGCAATACCTGATTTAATCAATCAAATTGCAAATGAACTGGAAAGTAGATTCAATAATAATCAACTTTCACCGCAACAATCACCGCAACCATTTATCAAAGGAATCCACGAATTGGCAGCCTTTCTGAAGGTTTCACCGGCCAGAGCGCAGAAACTTAAAAATGAAGGTGCCTTTCCTTATTGGCAGGATGGAAGGACTTTACTGTTTGATCCCAACAAAGTGCGGGAAGCGATGCAGAACTATAATGTTAAGCGAAGGAGGCCGGCCAATGTATAACGGAAAAGAAACCCCGACCGTGCAAGGTCAGGGCGAAGCACAAGCGGTTGAACACCACAAAGATACTGATTTTCAGCTTATAAAGCAAGTTAGTCTGCTACCGCCACCAGATTTTAATTTAAATGGTTTGCCACCGGTTAAAGAAAACAGTTTCTTAAATATCCGGCCAATGAATGACTGGATCAATGAAGCAAAGAATCAGAAAACACCTTCAAAACTGTTTAGTAATTTTTGGTTTGAATCTGAAATGGTTATTCTGTTTGCCAGTGGCGGTGTTGGCAAAACTATACTTGCTTATCAAATAGCAACCGGCATAACTGAAGGTAAGAAAATATTAATCTTTGAACCTGAAATTATACCGCAGCCAGTGTTGTATTGTGATTTTGAGTTGAGTGCAAAGCAGATTGAAGGCCGATATTCAAAAGATTGGCAGGATCATTATATTTTCAATGATTACCTGTTAAGGGCTGTAATTAATACAGATTCTGAAATACCTGATAATGTGAAATTTGAAGAATTTATTATTCAGCAGATTGAACAGGCAATTATTCAAAAAGGTGCAAAAATCCTAATGATTGACAATATTACGATATTAAGAGATGATCAGGAGAAAGCAAAAGACGCACTGAAATTAATGAAGCAGCTGAATCAACTGAAGGCGAAATATCAATTATCTATTTTGGTATTGGCACACACACCAAAGCGTGATGCAAGCCGGCCAATTAGCAGAAACGATATTTCAGGGAGTGCAATGATTTTGAACTTCACTGATTCAGCCTTTGCCATTGGCGAAAGTGCAAACGATCCTGATGTTAGATACCTGAAACAAGTTAAATCAGGCCGATACGATTCAATAATTTACGATGCAAATAATGTTGTTGTATGTTCAATTGCCAATAACTTAAACTTTACACAATATGAATTTATTGATTTTGGCAAAGAAGAAGAACACCTGAAACAATTCAATCAGAAGGCTGATCGTGATGCTGAAATATTCAAATTGAATGAACAAGGTTTGAGCAGTCGGAAGATCGCACTGAAAGTAAATCTTTCACATACCACAGTTTCAAAAATTTTGAAGAATGATAATCCATTTTAAAGGTTTACACTTTACAGTTATTATATTATTGATATTCAATATAATAAATAAATATAATTGTAAAACTACTTTACAAAGTGTAAAGTTTTGTAAACCTACTTTACAACAATACTGTAAACCTACTTTACAGCAAATATAAGGTTAATCAAATGATTATCAACGCCTTAAACTAATTAACTGTAAATGTTTACAGAGGTTTACAGAAGTTTACAGTAGCACATAAAAATATGTTTTCTTATTTCGCAAACCACAGCCAGAATTTACCGATTGGCACTTTCACACTTCAAGAGTTGTACCAGCAATTAGTTAATCCTGATCGTGAACCATTTACCGCCACTTTGAACATTATTAAGCGTTTACGATCCGCCACTGATGAAGCTGAACAAAAGCGTATCAAAAGCGAACTGCCAACGTTTACACCGGGTGCAATGCTGAAAACAAGAGATTCAAAAGCAACTCCGGATCAGAAAAATATCAGGTTATCGGGATTCATGCAAATTGATATTGATGCCCAGGATAATCCGAATATGAAAGATGCTGAAGCTATCCGAAACAAGTTATCTGAAATACAATACATTGCTTTAGCGGCGGTAAGTGCAAGAGGCGGCGGCGTTTGGGGATTGGTTGCACTTGAAGAACCTGATAAATTCACGCAGTATGTTAGTCAGGTTAATGATTATTTCAGCCGGGCAAGAATAACACTTGATAAAAGCAAAAGCAAGAATCCGACTGAATTACGATACTTTGCACCTGATCCGGGCGCAATACTGAAAAATGATTATTTGCTTATGCCATTGATACCACCGCCACCAGAAAAAGCAAATCAAACATACAAATACAATCCGCAAACCGGTAACACTTTAACTGATTTACAGAATTGGGTTTCAGATACCACCGGATTCAGCCTTATTGATGGCCAGAAACATTATTATCTGTTTTGGTTATCCTATGCCTTAAGAAAGAATGGCAACAGTGAACCTGATGTTTATTCAGCAATATATTCAATTTATCCTGAAAATCTGATTCACAGTAATTGTATCAGTGGCGGTATTGAATATGCAAACAAGAAAGGCATTTACACACCGCAGCAAAGGATTACAGCCACTCAATTTCATTCTGATATGGTTTTGCCACCGCCACCAGAAACACCACCACAGGGCCCCGGAGATGCCGAAATATGGAAGGTAATACAACAGCAATTCACAAACCGGTTGAATCCTGATATTTGGCTGAATCCGGGTAAAACTTCAGATGAAATTTATTATGATTTGGTTGTATTGTCGGCCGATTGCCTTATAAATTACAGTTTGGATATTACACCGGATCAATATTACAAAGCGTTGAAATGGAGAAAAACAGGCATTTTATCCTGAATTGATACAATTGTTCAACCATAATAAGAAAGTGCGTAAAACAGCAATACGCAACACTAAAAACAGGCAATATGAAGGCTGATTTAAAAATAAAAAAATTACCGCAACGCTTTGAACAGAAAGGCGATTGTTTTCAACAGGTATATGAGAATGATAAATTCTATATCTACAAACGACTTCATGCCGGAGTTGATTACTTTGAGGTATTTGAAAAGAAGCAAACCAGATGTATTGACTTCAAAACAAAACTACCAACAGGAGAATTTAAAGAAAGTTATCCAAGGAATGAAGCCTTCGGTAAGTGGGCGTGGTGTTGTAAAAGTTATGAAAAGGCACTGACCTATATTAATATATAATCTATTAATAATGTATATATATGATTATTTGTATATTAGAAAATGTAAATAAACTGCATACAAAAAGTACACCCTCAACAGATCAGATTTGCCTTACTTCTTTTCGTTTATTGACTGATCGGCACCCCTACCCCCTGTAAAAATAGCACTTTTTTCGATTTCACTACAAACCATAAATATTTTTCTTGTGTTATAAAAATATATTAGCTATATTGCCAATCAAAAAATATTAATATGGCTTTAATAATAGGATGGATAATTCTATCGGTAATAGTTTCATTAATTGGAGGAAGTAGAAAGATTGGTTCAGGAGGTGCCTTGCTATTAAGTATATTGTTAAGTCCTCTAATTGGATTGATTATTACTTTGGCCTCTCCAAGTTTATCAAGTATTGAACAAAATGAAAAATTATTAAATGAGCAGAAAAGAATGAATGATCTTATTTCTGCAAAGTTGGCTAATCCTAAATCTGAAGAATTAAAAGTCATTCAACGAATGAGAATGAATGGCACTTTGTCAGAGGATGAATATGAGAAGTTAAGAATCAAAATTGTAAAAACGAGTCCATTGGATAATTAATTTAAATTTCTAACATCATGAAAAAAATGCTTTTAATATGTTTGCCACTGTTATCTTTAGTGGCTCATTCTCAAATAACCGTCGTCAAGTCAGAAGGTAATTCTGTGGTAACCGAACTTGGTTATGGAATAAAAGTCAATGATGGTTCGACACTCAAAAGAGAAAGATACACAATAAATGATGTTAACTGCCCGATCCAATTACATGATATTGGAGTTGAAACCATTTATTCAGACAGATCATATAGCTTTAAACCTTCTGGAAAATTTAGTATTACAGAACCAATTGTGGCATACGAAATACATCATCTTATTTATAATGTCTTTGGTGAATACATAAAAACTTTATCAAATCAAGAAGTAAAAGATATTGATAATGATCGTGAATTAAGAAAATTATCAAGTTGGTATGCATCAGAAAACAATGTACGAGAATATTTTATTTGCGTGTCTTACGTTGCTAATGTCCGTACAAAAACCAATAAATTGTGGCATTTCAACTATCTAGCTATAAAAGAACAATTGCAAAAAGTAAAAATTGATTTTGAAGAGGATTACATTCCCAAAAATGAAAGAGAAGAAAGTAAGTAACCATTAAGAGAGTTTTGGGTTTGAAGTGATTTTTTTTGTTCTTTATTAACTAAAAAAATGAAATGAAAAAATTTGTTTTAAATTTTGCAATCGTTTCATTGCTTGTAGGTGTGTTTTTTCGAATTTTCTGTGGAATATTCGTAATACAGCCAATGGGATTAATTCCTGAAGGAACTACCATAATATATTGGAGAAATGGAATAAACTTGCCATTTATTGCCTCGGCCGATGGGATTCTGGCTGAATCTGAGTTGGGAGTTTCTATTCTTGGAAGAGGCCTCGTTCTTGCAAAGGTTGCAGGCTCAATAAAAGAAAAGGAAATTTTTAGGTTTGGATATTCTGAAACCCTCTATTTGTGGTCAACCGGAGGAAAAAGTTATGAGAATTGATGGTTTTTGAATTACTAAACTTATTTTTTAATGTGCTCTTTGTCGCTGAAAAACTCTGAAAGAATGAAAATTATATCTATATTTATTTTAATTTCTGTGTCTTATCTTGCTTTTAGTCAAGATATTAATAAGCAGAAACTTGAGGACTTGCAAAAAACTGCTGTTCTATTAGAGGAGGAAATAAAAGTAAAAACAGCTTCTTTGAATTTAATACAAGAAGAAATTAAACATTTGCAAAATCTAGAATATTTATCAAAATTCAAAATTAAATTTGATGAATTAACAATGTTAACAACTCTTAGTACTGATGGTAAATTAAGAAAATCAAGTCATCCTCTTTCAGATGTTATTACTCACTTGAAAAAGAATGATACTGTAAAATTAACAGATTATCAAGAAGGATATTGGGTTGTTAACAAGGATCAATATTTTGGATATTTGTCAGAAGCTTATATTAATGATACTGAAGAAATAAAAATTTTTAGAGAAGAAATTATCAGGAAAAATGAAGAATATCGCATAAAGAAAGAAAATGAAGCTGCCGAAAAAAAAAGGATGCAAAATGAAAAACTAGTATCAATGCAAAAACAAAAACGTAATGAATATCGTCAAAAAATATTGCAAGAATATGGAAGTGTAACTGGACAGAAACTTTTGGATGGTTATTATTGGTTGGGCATGACAAATGAAATGGCAAGGATAAGTTTAGGAAATCCCCGCAATATTAATCGATCAGTTGGTTCATGGGGGATTCATGAACAATGGGTTTATGGTGGGGGTAAATATCTTTATTTTGAAAATGGGATATTAACAAGTTTTCAGAATTAGTGAAAACGCTTTAGTCCTATTCTATTGAGATTATGTTTTTTTTTATAAAGTTGAATAGATTTGAATTTGCAGTTGAATTAATATTGATTTGAATTAGGGAAAATAAGTAAGTAAATAACTAAAATTGTATGTAGGTTTGTATGTAAAATAGAATAACCGTTTATAAAGTGTTAATTTACAAACGGTTATCTTTATTACTTGTAGCCCCGACAGGAATCGAACCTGTATTTAAAGTTTAGGAAACTTCCGTTCTATCCGTTGAACTACGGAGCCATATTTCGCTTAAATTGCGGTGCAAATTTAGGCATATTTGTCTGTATTTGCAAGAACCGAAGAGTTTTTAACTGGTAAACTTCACGCTCTTTAATTTTGAATTTTGGCGTAAAAGCAGCGGTTTCAGGAAAATAACACGGCATAATATTTGCAATATTTTTCGCTGATAAATTTGATTATTAACCTGTTATAAACTCAATACCATGAAAAAACTACTGACTGCCATCTTGTTTATGGCCATGTTTATTGGTTTCTGGTCGTGCAAAAGCACCCGTGAAACCACCACTGCTGAAGGTGTTGAAACTTCGGTACAAATAGATAGTACCGATTATGATATCATCATTATGGACAATAATTTTGATCGCTGGTATCTCACCCGTTTTTCCCAGGCGCAGGATCGCAGCAATTCATATTATCGTTCAATGAATAATCTGGCGGTATCTAACTGGAATCATTATTACAATACCAATCGTTATAACCGGGTAATCAATAACCATATTGCTTACAACCCTGCTGTAGATTATGGGATAGAAGTTAACCGGAGATTGTATTGGTATTTTAAATACATCGAAGAATCTTACCGGGTGCCTTTGTTGAGGTAGATAAGTTCTATTATTTAAGGCGTCTTTTTTCTTAAGGAGTCCCACATCATTATGGTTACCCCCAGCATGGTGACCACACCGCCTAACAGTTGCAACTGTGTAGGTAATATGGCAAACATTATTATTGAACCGGTCATGACAAAGAGGCCGGTGGTACTTAAAACCACGGCAGTTTTGCTGGCTTCTATGTATTTGAGTGCTGAATATTGAAAAATTGAAGTCAAAAAGGGCCCCACGAATGCACCTGCTGCCAGGTTTAGCATTGCCGGAGGGCTAACCATTATATTTTCGCCCCACCATATTAAAAAGATAAACGAAAACAGGAAAAGAAAGATTGCCCGGTTAATGGCCAGTATCAATGGAGTAATGGAAACAATATTTTTCTTAACCAATATGGTACGAATCCCATAAAAGGAAGTAGCACCAAGCATAAAAAGGGCTGTTTTAAGAGAAAAGCCGGTAAGGCCATCGTTGGCAGCAATTACAAAAGCCCCTGTAAAGGTGATGATGGCGCCTGCGGTAATGTATTTATTGAACTTTTCGTTCAGAAAGCGGATGCTAAGCAGGGCAACAAATACGTATTCAAGGTTTCGCAAGAAAGAGGGAACAGCGGGGTTAGGCGCAATTTCTATGGCAACATACAAACAAGTAGTAGCTGCCAGTTCAAATACGGCAATGATACCCAGGTTTCTGAAATCCTGCTTTTTTAATTTACTGATTTCCGCAAAACCATTCGTTTTCAATGCATACAGGCCATTCCATGTCAATGCCCAGGCAAACCACCAAAATCCAAACCTGGGCAGGCTAAGTTCGAGTAAGGCAGCCTTACTAAACAGGTACACCAGTGATCCGAAAATGGTTGCACCAAATGCAAACAAATAACCTTTGAAATGATCACTTATTTTCATATCCATTTCTTTCGGAGTGAATGTGTTGTCCGGCGATAAGACTTTCATTCACAGCAGTTACTGCATGCATTAAACGGGTTTCGCCCTCTCCGCGCACTATCGTAAAAGGGAAACCATGATGTTCCAACGCTTTAACATATAGAGCAAAAATTTCTTTTCTACGATGCGGATGTTCCCTGAGCGGATCCGGTTGCCAGGCCAAATCAATATCGCACAGCAAATAATGGTGATAGCGATGAGATTTCAGCTTTTCCATTATCCATGGATGCACTTTACCATATTTAACCTGACACCAGATGAAGGTGACCAGCAGATCGGTATCGGAAAACAGCAGGGGAGCATCGCTTTTTGCGGCCAACTCTTCCTCTGCCTTTAACTGTCCTTGTGCTATAGTAAGAATGTCGGGGTAGGTGTATGGCCTGCCAAGTTGGTCAAGATATTCGCGTGAGTATTCGGGAACAAAAGGTACCTGATAAAAGGCAGCCAGTTGAGCCGTTAACCAGGACTTGCCGGTTGATTCCGGCCCGGTAATGGCTATACGTGTCATTGATCTGACATTCTGTTTAGATAGCGCCGGCGCCATTCAATAAAACCCAGTATGGCCAGAATCAGAAAAACCAGATATTGAAAACTGGTGAAGACCAGGCCTTTTACAAAGTACATAGGTATAGAAATTACATCGCCAATGATCCAGTAAATCCAGTTCTCCACTTTTTTGCGGGCCATCAGCAACATACCAACCAAAAACACAGAGGTAGTAAACGCATCTACCCAGGGCACCCACGATTGCATGTATACGGTATCTTCCCGGTTAAATATCCAGATAAGCCCAATAATTACCCAATATGACCCAGCGGTTAAGGCAATGCCCGACCATTGCTGTCGTGGATTATTTACAGAAATGGTCAACACTTCACTTTCCGGATTAAGGCGGGTCCAGTTATACCAGCCATATACACTCATCAAAAAATAAAAGAAGTTAATACCTGCATCGGCATATAGTCTGGCGAAGAAACAGATATATACATAGATCAGCACGCTGATGATACCGGTAGGATACACCAGGATATTTTCGCGCCGGGCATACCAAACGCTGGCAATGCCCAATAGTGCGGCTACAGCTTCAAGCCAGGTAGTGTCTTTAACATTTTCGATAAAGACCAGCCAAAAATCATTCCATGCCATCTTAATGCATCAGGTATCAGGATGAAGGTCGGCATTGATTACCTTTAAAACGAAAACCGAATGTGGCAATTCAAAAGCCTGCTTCATACATTTTGCAAGGGTAGCCATTACTTCATCCAGCTCGCCAAAAACCTGAGTGGACATATTATTGGTGTAAACCTGGAGTTTATCATTGCTTTTTACATCGGCAATAAATGCTTTGATGGGTTTTTTATACGCTTCGGTGAGCGGATAATAGCTGATATCAACAGAAATTTTCATTCGTCAGGAGCTAAAATTAAGCGGCAAAGTTAAGCCTATTCCGCAAATACCTTATCTTTATGCCCAAAATCATTTAAACGGTAAAGATGAAATCAATATTTAAGATTACAGCTGCATTTGTTATAATGCTTATCCTCAACTCGTGTCTCACTGTAGAAAAGAAGAGTTATACGTTTGAATTTACGGGCGAAAATTCAGGTACACTTACCATTCATTATCTGAATATTATATCGGTTATGGATGATGGTCAGGATGTATCGGCCAAAGATTTTAAAGAGATGCTTGAGCAGTATATGGATGGAAATCAGATTGCTGAGGACTTTCCGGGAGCCACCAACATCCGCAAACGGCTCTATGAGGAAAATGGCAAGCTCAATGCCGAAGTTAAACTTGACTTTCCTTCATTATCGGCAGCCCGGCTGTATCAATATGATAAAAACAGCCCGCTGATGATGTGCATAAGTGCAGCCTATGATTCAGAAACATACATAGATTCCAATGGTTTGTATGGCAATGATTTTATGCCGGTGGTTTTTTGGCCGGCAGGTACAAGGAAACTCACTGTAATTACGCTGGTTAGCGAACAGGATGAAAGTGGAATCAGCCTGGTGGAAGAATACCGCAAATGGAAAGCAGCCAAATAGCCGGTTGCAGGAAAACAGCAGGTCAATGACTCACTGATATCCATTGCTGCATGGGCACAATTATTGTTATTCATGGATGATTACCTTTTCAATTTCAGTATTGACAAAAAACGAATAAAATGAAAAAGTTAATTTCAATCACAGGCATAGCAGTATTTGGTGCACTTATATTTTTTTCCTCATGCAGCAAAGACAAAGATGAAGCTGAGCAGAAAGCACCTATGATTCCTCCGGTTTCAACTTTTGCCATGGATTTTGACCAAATGGGGCAACCCTCAGATACTACCGGCTCTCGTGAAGCAACCTCTTTTCATAATTGGGGTTATGCTTATTTGAATGTGCTTGCATGGCATACTGCCGTTAATATAGCCATGTTCGTTCCTGTGGCCGCTTTCACGGAATCATTTAACCATGAGGCAATTTATGATCCTCAGTCCAACAACTGGAACTGGTCATACAATGTTACTGCAAACAATACTACCTATTTGGCCCGGCTTTCCGGTAAATATGTTGCCGATAGTGTGGAATGGGAAATGAGAATTACTCAAAGTGGGGCATACAATGACTTTTTGTGGTTCTATGGAACGTCGGCTGCTGATCAGAGTGGCGGATACTGGCTCTTGAACGAAAATCCCGCTTTGCCTCAACGCATACTCCGCATAGACTGGAAAAGGACCTCCAATGAATTTGGAAGCATCAGCTACCGCAATATAAAGCCCGGCGATGCCCAAAATGGAGCATATATTACCTATGGAGCCACTGCTGAAAATTTTAACCGTTACTATATTATTCACAATCAGGCTGCCGCAAATACCACCCATATTGAATGGCACGCTACTGATCTGAATGGCCGTATTAAAGATCCGGCTCATTTCAATGATAACGACTGGCATTGCTGGGATACCCATCTCAGGGATATTTCCTGCAATTAAATACCAACAAATAATAAAGCCATCCTGAAGATGGCTTTATTATTTATTTGATGCCTGAACTTACTTTGACCGATGATTTTTCGCCAGCATGGCTCGAAAACCCAACCTGCCGGCCATAAATTCAATCAAGAATCAATAAATTTAAACTCCCGATTTTATTTTTTATGAACTCTGTTTTCTTCCTGACTTAATAACATTATTTCATTTACCCACCGGACTTACCCTCATACTTTACACTTCAAAAATATTCAGGTTTTAACCTTACAAAAGGTTTCCCGGCCCTCTCCCACCCTATCTTCTCCAGTTTGAGATGTTCAGATGCCAGGGAGTGCGGTAGCTATCGGAGCGGATTAAACGGTAATCAGCCGGCAACCCGGGTACCACTTCAAGAATAAACAAAAAGCGCACACTCATCGGGTTTCCGGGTTCTCCATAGGTCCATTCTTCTGAGGTTGCGTTGTGGTACACTACCGTGGGTGGCCCAAAAATCGTAAAAATCATGCCACGGTCACTTTTCCAGCCTTCGCGCGACAAGGTAAACCACTGATTTGCCTTTTCGATGCGGCCATAATACCTTCTTATCTGACTGAGTGCCCTTTCGGAATGGCCGGTGAGCCTTATCCAGAAATCATCGATGGCTGCCCTTGAATCAGATTCCATTAAATCCCTGTATTCTGCATCGGTAGCTATATAGCGGGCCGTCTGTCTCAGTTGGGTCAACTGACCAATATTTGGAAAACCATCATAAAACCTGAAAATAGTAAATGCACGCTTGCCGTTTTCCACTACGTTATACCTTCCTTCATCGCTCAGTTGAATAATTTCACTGTAATGATTGCTGACTCTCCAGGCCGTAATGGAATCAGCGTAAGGAAATACAACATTTTTCGGCAGTGCATAAGGAGGTGGGGCGGGCGGCATAGACTGGGGATTAAAACCCAGCATAACACTTTCTTCATTCAACGCAGTCCTGATACGAAAATGTTCTTTGTTGTAAACATAATTTCGCATAAGCGGAAAGCCTTTCTCATCCGTAAGTATATAGTCTGTCGGGTTTACAGGCCCTTTTTTATAAAGATTTAACCACTGATCATATTGTTTGCCGGCATTTAAATCGAAAAACGAAAGAAAAATCACATAGTCACTGCCATTTTTAACGGCAATAGCAATAGAGTCAAATTTATAGCCAACAGTATGCAAAGAGTCCATACCCCGATAAGCTGCTGAATCAATCAGCTTACTGTTCTCAAAATCCTGAAATAACTGCCAGGTAAGTTTATACCGGGCCTCTTTCCGGCCATTAATTTCTGAATACTGTAACTTATTGTAAGGGAATCGGACATACAGATTGGTGATGCTATCGTTGAGATTAAACAAATCATAATTTAAGTCCTCAAGCACCAGTTCAGGATTATAGATGGCAGCAATGTTTTTATAGGCAAGCTTTCCCGATGACTTACAGCCCCCTGCCATCATAACAATCAGGGTCACGCAGCAAAAAAAACCAATTATTCTTTTACTATATGTTTTCATAAAGCCAGGTTTGGGTAAATAGTGATCCCAAAATCATATAGGATTATTCTTTTAAAAAAGTCCAAAGCGGAAAATTCAGCCATTTCAGGTTTTGAAATGTTTTCGCTGTTCAAATATACTAATTATCTTTCGGGGTTCAACCCATAGCCGGATATTTTAAGAATATATCCTCTATTCTACTGACAAAGGAAGACATGACGAGTTTCAATCAAACCTGATGTCTCCTGGTACTATTAAATCATGCATGATATAGCATTTATTTCAGCTCACCCGAATCCGTGTACCTATTTTAAGTATTTTATCTGGTTTAATACCATTCATCCGGCATAATTCCTTTACACTTATTTTATACTTTCGTGATATGGCCGATAAGGTATCACCACTCTTAATTACATGATATTTTTTAGACCCCGGTGAAGAGGCTACTTCCTTACTGGCAGCTATTTTCCAGAAGCTTTTGTTTACATTGAGCGTATCTGTGATGAGGGCAAAATTGTCAAAATCAATGATGCGTCGGGGATCAAAATGCTCACCAAGCAGCCTGGTTTCAAAGTGGAGGTGAGACGTAGTAGCCCTTCCTGAGCGGCCACCCAGCCCCAGGGGAGTCCCCGCACTCACTTCATCATTAACATTTACCAGAATCCTGGACAAGTGCCCATAAACCGTTTCCAGGCCATTGTTGTGACGCACCACTACCATCTTACCATAACCGTTCATCACCCTGGCAATACGCACCTTGCCATCAAAAGCACTTACTACGGTATCACCGGTTTCAAGTTTTATATCCATGCCTGCATGAAACCGGCTCCCCCGCGGGCCGTAGGGTGAAAGGAGTTTACCTTTGCGGGGAAAATGAAAAGCTGCTTCCAGCGGATTATTGAGCAACAGATGAATGGTATCGTTCCAGTTTGAAAAGTCATTGCGACCCGTCCTTATATATAAAGTGTCCCACCTGTTCTTGTACAGCACCTCGTTGGGGATGAAAATCATGTCGTCAGGCATATAATTGTCTTCTTCATCCGTTAAAAATTCATGAGGATACTCAAAATCATCAGGGCCGGCTTCCAGATCAGGCAGCAGGGTTTTAGAAGTAACTTCATTAAAAAACCCGGATGTATCAATGACGAATCCCTGGGCCTGAATGCTTCCGGATGTAATAAAAAAACTGATCAGGAAGACAATTACAAGAACAACAATCCTATGATCAGAAATGTCGGGCATGATTTTATGAATTAGAAAGCAGGCAAAAATAAACCATTCACATCAACATTGCAGTTTAAGGCCCGGATAAAGCTACTGGGATCCTGTTAAAAATTGTTAAGTGGCTTTAAAAGCGAGGGCTGGTAAAGACATCGTTCTTTACCGCTTCTGGCTCTCACTGCAAAGAGGAGCAGAACCATCTGAACATGAGAAGTTAGATTGCAATATTCAGCCATGGAGCAGATGCTGCTCCATGGCTGTTTAAGGCATGCTGAAAAATTCACAACCTTTTTATATTTCGGTGCTCTGCAGCTCTTTTTCAGGTGCAGAGCACCGAAATATAAAAGCATGGAATGTGGGCATATGCCGGGAAAAGCTTTGCATTTATCAAAAAAATAGCGTAATACCAAACTGGTATCCAATGACATATTAATTTTTCAGCAGGCTCTGTTTATGGGCAGCGTCGGGGAATAAACATCAAAGGCCATCCGCACTTTAGGGATGACCTTTGATAAAACTATTTTAAGAAGTTAAGGGTTAAAAACTAATATCAACACCAATGGCAGCGGTAAAATTGGTGCGGTTATAGGTTTCCGTATAAGAAGGATTTGCACCTTCCATTGCCGGGAAGTTACGCGTAGCTTCCAGGTATGAAGTATTCATCACACCCACGTTAATTCCGATTTTCTCTGTAGCCATAAAGCGCAAACCTCCTCCAATACTATTGGTGGATAAGCTGTGGCTCAGATCAGACTGGTATATGTCCATAACACCTGTTTGAGTACGAAGGTAACCAAGGCTCACCAACCATTTTTCGTTGATCTCATATTCTGCGCCAATGCCAATCTCAAAAAAGTTATTGTCCATTACCTTATCATTCTTAACAAATTCCCCGTTGAGCTTTTTACCGTATTCTGCACCCTTGTCGAAATAATAATGCAGTCCGGCACTCACTTTCAGTTTTGAAGTAGCGTCAAATGCGGCCCCAACAGACAGCATGGAAGGCATATCACTTGGCGTTTCTGCTGCATCGGGATACAGGCCGGTGTCGTCAGTGGAGGTGCTGTTTTTCACTTTAATGCTGGCTTTATGCTCATATTTGAGACCAATGTTAAGGCGTTCAAACTTGAGATTTGCACCAATGATGGGGACAATGCCTGAACCGGTTTGCTCAGCATCCACTTTTTTATCAGCAGTAGCCAGGGCATTGGCCGACATGGCATCCTGCTGTTGTAAAAATCCGGGAGTTGCCAGGGTATACCCCCCTTGAATTTGCGCCAGGCTAAGTGTCATGGGATCGGTGGCTGGATCTATCAGCCTGAAACCACCTGCAATGGAGGCTACCTGTTCTGAAGTAAGGTATCCTGCCTGTTGCGCCTGTTGCAGGGTTAAGTTTGCTCCGCCTCCATCAATCAGGGGTTGAAGCGATGCAGCAGTACCTGCAAGTGCGCCAAAAAGTCCGGCCATGGTGTTGAAGAAATCCGGTGCTTTGACCATAGCCCCTGAAAAACCGGCTGCGGGCATGGTGGGATTAATCATTATATCAGATAAATATCCCTCATAACTATTGTTGATCATCACATACCTCAGGCCCAGACTTACCGATAAGATATCGTTTACCTGGTAGCTGGCACCTGCCTGTATGCCGTAATAGATGGAACTGCCTTCGAATTCAGTTTCATAGGTATATTCGGAAGTAGGAATCCCTGCACGGTTCAGGCCTGCCGGAATGGAAGCCATCTGCATTTCAAAAGAGGGCAATCCATCTTCAAACCTGGCACTTCCGCCTCCACCTATGGGGTTAAATCCAAAAGAAAAAGCGAATTTATCCATTTTATATACGGCATACACCGATGGAAAGAAGGGAGCCACTACCCCACCCTCAAATTCTGAGCGGTTCAAATTGGGAAAGGTGGTTTTAATATTCCGGTTTTGAACAATATACTGATTGTTCACCGAAATATGAAAGCCCTGTTTGAGCCAGGTAAGTCCGGCTGGGTTGTAATAAACGCCATCCAGCCCCATGGAAGCATCCCGTGCCGGCATACGTATAAATGAAGCACTTTGGTTGGTATTGTGTACAATACCACCAGCCATTGAAGCTAAGGCCAGCGCGCTAAGCGATAAAGCGAGTAATGTTTTTTTCATCATTATTGTTTTGGTTTTCGAGAGCTAAAATATATCAAATATTAGATATAACAATACAATTATGAAAATTCACGCACAAAAACGGATTCCATGTTATGGAAAAATCTGATCAGGGCAGGTTCCAGTTAATGGGTTTAATTCCATTTTCAACAAGGAGCCGGTTGGCTTTTGAAAAATGAGCGCAGCCGAAAAAACCTCTGTAAACACTTAAGGGAGAGGGATGTGGAGCTTCGAGCACATAATGCCTGCTTAAATCAATAAGCGATTTTTTATTCTGGGCAAACTTCCCCCAGAGTAAAAATACCAGTTTTGAGCGTTGCTCCGAAAGTTTTTGTATTGCCCCATCGGTAAAGCTCTCCCAGCCCTGTTTCTGATGCGAACCTGCCTGATTGGCCCTGACCGTAAGGGTAGCGTTGAGCAATAGTACCCCCTGATCTGCCCAGCGTGACAAATTGCCCGATTTGGGATATGGAATATCCAGATCGGTTTGCAATTCACGGAAAATATTTTGAAGCGAGGGCGGAAATGCTACTCCACCGGGAACAGAAAAGCATAAGCCATGGGCCTGACCGGCACCGTGGTATGGATCCTGACCCAGAATAACTACTTTTACGTTGTGAAAAGGCGTTCGGTTGAAAGCTTCAAAAATATTTTTACCCGGAGGATAAACCAATACCCGCTGCTTTTCTTCCACCAGAAAAGACTTTAATGCGCGGAAATAAGGTTTGTCGAACTCTTCACCCAAAACTTTCTTCCAACTTTCTTCAATTACAGGATTAATTTCTGTCATTTACAGGATTACTTTTTAATTAAATAAAGATAAACAATAACTGACCGGTAATTGAGTTAATATACAAACCGGTTCTGCACAAACATTATTTGTTCATTACAAGGTAAAAGTATGAAAAAATTTGTAGTTACAATGTTGGTAGTAATTTCTTTGGGATTGATAGCCACTGCCTGTCAATCGAGCCAGAAATGTGCTGCCTATGGCGAAGTCAACCGATATCGGGTAGAACGCAATCACTAACAGGATTTTATCCTTTTCTTACAGCCTGTGTTCAATCATGGGCTTTTTTTGTTGGGTGGCATTGTCAATTTAATTAAATTTGCACCATGAAGTATCTGTTCATACCGGCCATCCTTTTGTTTTTGTCGCAACTGGCAGCACCTTTAAGGGCGCAGTCGGTAGAGACTTATGATACCATTGGCGACAACTTACTCTTCAGGAAAGAGCTTACCGGCAGTGCCATTATTCATACCAATGGCTGGGGGCTTGAGTTTCGTAAAGGTACCAACCGGAGCATCTTTACCAAACTGATGTGGGAAGTAAATTTGCTGGAGATGAAAGATGCCAAGGAAATAAAATCCATAAATCAATTTTTCACCAATACGAAGAGTTACTTTTACGGAAAACTAAATGCGGTATATATGCTCAGGGCCGGCATCGGGCGTCAGCATATGCTTAACCGAAAGCCTTATTCCGGGGGAGTTGAAATAAGACTCTTTTACTCGGGGGGTGTCAATGCCGGCTTTACTAAACCGGTATATCTGAATATTCTGAAGCCCGATAATGTGGCTTACCGATATGTTATTGTAACCGAACGGTATGATCCTGAAGAACATTTCCCTGACAATATTTATGGCCGGGCCAGTTTCTTTAAGGGGTTTAATCAACTTACATTTTATCCGGGAGCTTATGTTAAAGTGGGTTTAAATGTTGATTTCGGCACCATCAATCAACGGCCCAAAACTTTTGAAGTCGGGGCGGTGCTCGACGGTTTTCCGAAGGCCATACCTGCCATGGCATTTCGCAGCCCCAACAATCTATTCTTTACCCTCTATCTGAGTTTCGGTATCGGCAAACGTTACGATTGATTTCATCTGGCGGTGGAACGCGAATAAGGTGCAGCCGAAAGATCAGTGAAATCCTGTTTTAAATATTTGAAATAAGCCGCTATACCAATCATAGCGGCATTATCGGTGGTATATCTGAATTCGGGAATAAAGGCCTCTATTTCTCCATCAGCTTCCCTATTACTAAAAGCCTGACGCAAAACCGAATTTGCCGATACCCCGCCTGCCACTGCCACCTGCCTGATCCCGGTAAGCTCTACCGCTTTCATAAGTTTATCCATTAGGGTATCCACTATGGCTTTCTGAATAGAGGCACTTAAATCAGCCTTGTTTTGCTCAATAAAGTCCGGATTTAACTTAAGCTGATCGCGAACAAAATACAGAAAAGAAGTTTTTAGTCCGCTGAAACTATAATCCAGGCCTGCAATCACCGGTCGGGCAAAGCGAAAAGCTTCTGCGTTGCCTTCTTTACCCAGTTTATCAACCATAGGTCCTCCAGGATAAGGCAAACCCATAATTTTCGCTGCCTTATCAAATGCTTCACCGGCGGCATCATCTATGGTCTGGCCGATCACCTGCATGGAAAAATAATCATCAATGCGGACAATCTGGGTGTGCCCGCCCGAAACTGTCAGACAAAGAAACGGAAAGCCGGGATACCTGCTGTTGGGCGCTTGCTTTTCAATGAAATGGGCCAGGATATGTGCCTGCATATGATCCACTTCAATAAGCGGTTTACCCAGGCCCAATGCAAGTGATTTGGCAAAGGAGGTTCCAACCAACAGTGAGCCAAGCAGTCCCGGCCCACGGGTAAAAGCTATAGCATCAATCTGCTGCTTTTCGATACCGGCATCTTTCATGGCCTGATGAATTACCGGAATAATGTTGGCCTGATGCGCCCGCGAAGCCAGCTCAGGCACCACACCGCCGAAGCCTGCATGCACCTGCTGATTGGCTATAACGTTGCTTAATACCCGCTGATTATGCAATACCGCTGCAGATGTATCGTCACAAGAGGATTCAATGGCTAGAATATAAACTGACATTTTTAAGTTTTAGTTTAAAGTACAGATTGATAAACACTTGAAGTGCAAACAGAGAAGACTTCCCGGCAGGCAAAGATAAACATTAAGCAGCGATCGTAAGTTATGATTTTCCTTTGACGGTTAGCTGAATTAACCATTCAGTATCATACAGGTCCATATTCATTATCAATGTAATGAGAAATTAAGTTCTTTAAAAATCACCTTTGGGTTTCTCACCGTTTTTGCTGCTGCTTATCCGGGATCGGCTTCGCAGTAGCTAAATCTTCCAATTATATAAATAATTTGTCATTTTGGCAAAGGGTAAGCCTATTTTTATCAATTTTGCAGGTTAAACCCCGGCTGATAGTCATTTTGGAGTAATCAGCCCTAACTTGCCGCACCATTAAAAAGACATTATATATAACCGGTTTGACTTTGTTACTGCTGCTGGTAACACTTACCGGCTTGTATGGGCTGTTTCGTTCCTCTTATGTTCAGAGCCGCGTAGCCCGGATGGCTGCCGCTTATCTGTCGGACGAACTGCATACACGGGTTGTGGTTAGCGGACTGGACATCTCCTGGTTTATGAAGTTTAAGCTGGAAGGTGTAGCTATTGACGATCAGCGGGGCAATCCGGTTTTGGATGCTGAAGCCATAAAAATAAATATTGGCAAACTCAGTCTTCGCCGGAAATTTATCGGGATATACAATATAGAACTCAACAATGCGCACATCCGAATGGTTCGTTATGCTGAGGACAGCCTGATGAATTACGCCTTTATCACGGATTATTTTGCCGGGCCTGACACGGCTTCTTCACAAAAACCTTTTCTTCCCTGGGAACTAGGTTTTTCGGGCATAACCGTTAAAAACTCTTCATTTCTATATAACAATCAAACCACTGCCAAAAACGAGGCAGGCCTGGATTATGATCATTTGATGCTGAGCGGATTAAACCTGTCGGTACGTAAACTGGTGATAAAGAATGACAGCCTCTCGGCCAGGATACACCAATTGTCATTTCAGGAACAATCAGGTTTCATACTCAAAGATTTTTCAACTTTTCTGAAGGTAAGTTCTGATTCCATTGTTGCCAACAAGCTACATATCATAACCGAAGGCAGCGACATCAGTATGGATCTCAAATTCAGCCATAGGAATTTCGGAGCCTACCAACACTTTACCGACAGTGTTTTGATGCAAAGTGATATTAAAAACAGCAAAATATTACTCTCGGATATTGGTTATTTCGCCCCGGAACTTAGCCAAATTCATGAAACAGTAGAGATTGATGGTCAGGTAAGAGGTACAGTATCTTCGCTGACGATAAAAAAATTAAAACTGTACATTTTACGCAATACCTGGTTTGAAGGAAGTGTAAGTATGAATGGATTGCCTGACTTTAATGAAACCTTCATTGATATACGGGTAAAAGACTTTCAATCCAACTATTATGATTTGACGGCCATCAGGCTGCCCGGCAATAAGCCACTGATCATTCCCGAACAAATAAAGAATCTGGGCAACATCAGAATCCGTGGGTTTTTTACCGGATTTATCACCGATTTTGTGTCCTCAGCCACGTTTACCACTGAAACAGGAAAGATAAATACCGACCTCAGTTTAAAGTCTCAGCCTAACCGTGCACTGGCTGCCGAAGGCCATCTCGATCTTAAAGACTGGTATCTGGGTAGAAGTCTTAATGCCAGCGAATATCTGGGCGCATTGAATTTAAATGCAGAAATTAATGGAATATTTTATCAAGATTCAATAAATATAAATTTGAATGCTCATTCTGACAAGTTGCAGTTTAAAGGGAATGAATTCAATGATATAAGCCTCAACGGACAGTTACAAAACCGGGAATTTAACGGGCGTTTGAATATTAATGATGAACTGGTAAAACTCGAATTTGATGGGTTGCTTGATTTCTCAGGGAAACTCCCCTTGTTTAATTTCAGGGCCGATCTGACAGATGCCAGGTTAAGTCAGCTCAATCTATGGAATCGTGATACTTCTTCGATGATATCTACGCATATGGATTTGAATTTCAGTGGAACCAACATTGATAATATTCTGGGATCACTTAAATTTTTAAACACGGTATATTACGAAAAGGGAGAACACTATCCGGTGGAACAGGTATTGTTGAGCATCAGGCAAACCATCCCTGAAATCAAGACCATTCGTTTACAGTCTGATTTTGCCGATGCTGAGGTTACCGGCGATTACGCTTTTACCGATTTTTATTCTTCCGTAATCAATATTCTGAATACTTATCTCCCCTCCTATCGTCCGGCAGAAGTAAAAATGCTGCAACTGAGCCGGGCACAGAAATTTGATTACATCCTGCGGGTGAAGGATGTGAACGACATCACCCACCTGTTTATTCCTGATCTGGAATTAAAATCCGAAACCCTGCTTTTTGGCAACTTCAACTCCGCCAATTCGATTGTTAATCTTAAGGGAGATGCCAGCCTGATCATTTACCAGGGTATAAAAATATACGACTGGTATGTTCAGGCACAAAATGCGGGCACTGAGCTTGTACTCAATACCGGCGCCTCTTCAATCATCATAAAAGAAGGGGTGGAATCAGAAGACATCCCCGAACTTGGACTGGATCAATTCAAGATCCGCACTACACTCGAAGGCGACAGCATAACCTATGCAGTTACCTGGAAGGACACGGAAACAGGCAATAAAAATTCGGGAAAAATTTCGGGAAATCTGCATTTTGAGCAACCCCCCGTTATCAATGTGAGGGTAGATCCGACTACCATCAGGATAAATGATTCCAGCTTCGCCATAAGGCAGCAGGGCAAACTTACCATAGACTCTACAGCTATCAATGTGGAGGGATTAGAGATCGCAGGTCTGGATCAACAGTTAAAAATCAAAGGAAAAATTTCAGAAAAAGCGGATGACAAAATTTCACTCTTTTTTGATGATCTGAATGTATCGAACGTGGACCTGCTATTAAAGCCTGACGGATTAGATTTCGATGGTAGCCTCGATGGTTCTTTAAATTTAAGTGACGCTTACAAAACCCGGAAATTAACTGCCAATCTCATGGTAAAGCAATTTGCTTTTAACAAACAAACGTTAGGAGATGCGCAAATACTTGCACAATGGAACGATGAAAAAGCAGGTATTGACTTAGACCTTAATATTATATACCAGGGAAATATTGCCCGGCACATCCCCTTTAGAGCCAGCGGCACCATTTTCACTTCATCAGAAGCTAAAAACAATTACAACCTGAACATTGAAACCCGCAATTATAATTTGTCTACCCTGAACCCATTTGTGTCGAGTTTCGCCTCAAATCTTAAAGGTTATGCGAGCGGTTTTTTCACCATGACGGGTAAATTTGACAAGCCCGTATTTGAAGGTTACCTTGATCTGATACGAACAGAGATGAAAATTGACTATCTGAATGTAACCTATTCTCTTGCCGACCGTGTAAAAATTGAACCTGAAATGATTTCAGCGTCCAACATCACCATCAATGATTCACTTGGCAATACGGCCACAGGTAGTTTTAAATTGCGACACCGTTACTTTGTAAAACCTGAGATTGAGCTTAACATTAATGCTGACGGGATTGCTGGATTAAACACTAATTTTAAGCAAAATGAAGTGTTTTACGGTTCGGCTTTTGGAAGTGGCCATGTGAGTATTAAGGGCCCTTTTGACGATTTACTTATGAATATCAGAGTCAGATCAGAGAAAAATACCAAAATTTTCATCCCCATTAATCTTGACATTCAGGCCACTGAAAGTGAATACATCCGGTTTGTCAATCCCGGTCAAACCACACCCGGGGTACTGCCTTTTGAACCCGAAACTTCAGGCATTGACCTGGATATGTTTTTGGATGTAACCCCCGACGCAAGTATTCAGTTATTTCTGCCCGAAAACATTGGAAACATCAGAGGTGTGGGCAATGGCAACTTGCAGTTGAGGGTGACCAAAGACGGAGACGTATTGATGTTCGGCCAATACATTATAACCCAGGGTACCTTTCTGTTCACCCTGCAAAATATCCTAAACCGCGTTTTTACCATTTCACCGGGCGGTAAAATCACCTTTAGAGGCAGTCCTTACGAAGCCGATATCAACGTGAACGCAGTTTATAAAGTGCGTGCAGCACTCAAGGGGATTCCGGAACTGGCGGGCATAGAAGAATACGAAGGCAGAACCATTCCTGTAGAATGTATCATTCAACTTCGCAATAATTTGTATAATCCTGACATTGGTTTCAGTATTCGCCTTCCCGATGCGGAAGAAACCCTCAAACAAAGGGTGTTTTCAGCCATTGACACCACCAATGAAGTGGCCATGACCCAACAAATGGTATCGCTATTGCTGCTTAAGTCATTCAGCTTTAGTGGGAATCCCAGCCTGGCCGGCAGTGTAGGCTCTTCTTCCATTGAAGTTATTGCCAATCAGCTCAGCAATATGCTTTCCCAGATCAGCGATGATGTAGACATAGGAGTAAATTATCGCTCAGGCGATGCCCTTTCAACGGAAGCACTCGAAGTGGCGCTTTCTACGCATTTGTTTGAAGACAGGGTAACCATTGACGGCAGCTTTGGTATGATGAATACCGGCACTACCCAAAACACATCCAACATAGTGGGAGATGTTACCATTGACGTAAAAATAACCCGCGACGGACGGTTTAGAATCAAAGCCTTCAATAAGTCAAACAATCCTTTTGAAATTACTTCTTTCAACACGCCATACAAACAAGGCATTGGTATTTATTACCGCTACGAATTCGACCGGTTTAACGAAATTTTCCGGCGAAAACGTAAAAAGAACAAATAAATACTAAATTTGTATTGTTTTCACCGGCTTTATTGCTTAACCCTGATTAAATCCAACCACCATGAGAAAAACTTTACTTTCCTTCATTCTTTGTTGTTCCGTTCTTGCGACAGCCTATGCCCAAATTACGGTTTCCCGTGATGATATGCCCGCCATTGGCGATACCATTAGGGTTAGCACTGCGCTAACTACACAAACAGACCCGGCACTGACCGGTGAAAATTACACCTGGGATTTTTCGGAGCTGACTCCGGTAAGCCAACGTGTAGTCTCTTTTGTAAGTCCCACTTCGACCCCATTTTTTTATCAAATCGTATTCAATCCAGCTACAGCCAATCTGGCTACTCCCATCGATGCACTGGATTTCCTGGCTCAGTTTCAAATGACCGATGCTTATGAATTTTTTAAAGCAACTGCTGAGAGTTATGTTCGTCCCGGCTATGCCGTAACCATATCCGGTATTCCGGTACCTATGAAATTCAATCAGCCGGAATCGCTGTATAAATTCCCCCTGACCAATGATTCTCCTAAAGATTCGAGTTTATCAGTGTACAGTATTCAATTCCCAGGACTGGGTTATTTTAGTATAGAGCGCAATCGGGTGAATGAAGTAGATGGCTGGGGGCAAATTACAACGCCACTTGGGACATTTGATGTACTCCGGGTGAAATCAACGATATTTGAAGCGGATAGTCTTTACCTGGACTCACTCCAGATGGGTACACCAATATTCAGAAATATAATTGAATATCAATGGATTGCAAACAATATGAGCTTGCCGGTGATGAGTATTTCCGTGGAAGAAGGCATACAAACCATCACCTATCCTGATCGCATTGAAAACTTCAACACACTGGTGGTTGATCTGGGTGCTGATATGGAAATATGTGAAGGCGAAGAAGTTGAACTTTCCCCGGCAGTTAGTGGTGGCACACCTCCCTATACTTATACCTGGAGCACAGGAGACACCTCAGCTTCCATTACCGTATCTCCTTCAGAAACCACTACTTATGTCGTGGGTGTTATGGACAGCGAGATGCGTTTTATGATGGATGAAATCACCATAAACGTAATCCCTTTTCCACAGATTAAACTGGGTTCCGATACCCTTATCTGCGCTGAACACAGCCTTACATTCACCGCTCCGGTGATTTACGATGAACTTAAATGGTATGTTAACGGTGTGCTTATTTCGCAATCAGGTACCTTTAACATTGATTCAACGGGCATAGGTCTTGGCCAAGCCACCATCCGGGTTGAGTTTTCGCTGGGACAGTGCGCGGCATGGGATGAAATAACCGTTGGCTTTCAATTGTGCAATGGCTTAAATGAACGCAGGCCTGAAACAGCCAGGGTATATCCAAACCCAGCCGGAGCATGGTTGGGGGTAGACCTCGACTGGCAGGATGGGGATCTGTTTTTCACCATCAGTTCCATGGAAGGCAAAACCATTCGTACCGGCAGCATCAATCTGAGAAATAAACGGGCAAATGTGAACATTGAGCATTTAAACAGTGGGTTCTATTTCATTACCTTTCATCAACACCATCGTTTGGCCTCAGCCAGATTCATAAAGGATTAATCGGTATACATATTCTATCATTTGGAGCTGCGTTTACTGTGATCTGTGATCTGTGATCTGTGATCTGTAATCTGTGGATTTGTTGATTTGTTGAGACGTTGAGTCATTGATTTGTTGAAGCGTTGAGTCATTGCCTGCCCGCAGGCGCTGCAAGCGCGCGCTATCACCGGGCATGAAGGCAGGGCTGTCAAAAACCAAACCTGTAAATTTTGTAAATCCTGTCTAAAACAGAGTTGATTTGTTGATTTGTTGAGGCGTTGAGTCATTGCCTGCCCGCAGGCGCTACAAGCGCGCGCTATCACCG
>ENA-UOOH01000355-UOOH01000355.1-fermentation-metagenome-genome-assembly--contig:-NODE-355-length-54565-cov-63.472592_pt1 | contig 54565 bp, 51 predicted proteins | sample MGYA00245778_ERZ724025 | MGnify/ENA primary metagenome ERZ724025 (study PRJEB28704, sample SAMN03018313) | fermentation metagenome | biome: anthropogenic terrestrial biome; feature: soil; material... | reverse complement strand
TGGAGTGATAATGGGATCTTCAATTTTGAAGGCGGCTGCTATGCCAAAACCATTCGTTTGAATCCAAAATATGAACCGCTGGTGTGGTCTGCGATCAACAGGTTTGGAGCATTACTCGAAAATGTTCCTTTGGACGAGAACAACCACCCCGACTTTGATGATGCTTCCATCACCGAAAATACCCGCGCATCCTACCCCCTGACCTTTATCAGCAATTACGCGCCAGGCGGAATGGGCGGACACCCGCAGAATATCTTCCTCCTGACTGCCGATGCCTTTGGGGTCATGCCTCCGCTTTCAAAATTATCCAAAGAACAGGCGATGTTCTATTTTTTGAGCGGTTACACATCCAAATTGGCTGGAACAGAGCGCGGCTTGGGCAACAAACCCCAGGCTACATTCTCAACCTGCTTCGGAGCACCCTTCCTGCCTTTAAAACCTACTGTATATGCCAAACTTCTTGCTGAAAAGCTGGAAAAATATGGTACCCGGGTATGGCTTCTGAACACCGGCTGGTCAGGTGGCGGTTTTGGGGTCGGCGAACGGATCAAACTGCCTCTCACCAGGGCAATGATCAGCGCAGCTTTAAAAGGTGACCTTGATGACGTTCCAACACATATCCATCCAATCTTCAACATTGCCATCCCTGATGAAGTTCCAGGAGTGCCGAATGAAGTGTTGAATCCTGAACTATCATGGGCTGACCGGGAACAATACGAAATCGATGCGAAAGCATTGGCGCAGAAGTTTATCGATAACTTCAAAAAATACGAAGTCAATGTTGGCCCTGAAGTTCCTGCATCCGGTCCTGTAGTTAGCTAAAATAAGGAGATTTTTATGGAAAAATTCATCATCAGAGGGGGGACGCCTCTTCGAGGAACTATGCGGCCTTCTGGCAACAAAAACGCCGCTCTTCCGATGATGGCTGCGTGTCTGCTGACCACTGAACCAGTAGTTTTACACAACATGCCCGATATTCAGGATACACGTACAATGGCGGAATTGCTGAAAAGCCTGGGCGTGACGATTATGAAGGATGCCTCGACATCCACCTGGACAGTTCATGCAGCAAACATCACTCCTGGCGATCTTGACCCGGATTTATGCCGGCAAATCCGGGCATCGATCTTGCTTGCCGGACCGATGACCGCCCGCTATGGAGGGCTAAAACTTCCTCCTCCAGGCGGTGATGTGATCGGGCGGAGACGAGTAGACACACACATCCTGGCGCTCGAAAAATTAGGGGCAAAATTCGAGTACATTGATTTTTACGAGTTCTCGACAAACGGCCTGGTAGGTGCAGATATTTTGCTCGATGAAGCCAGTGTGACTGCCACAGAGAACACGATCATGGCAGCAGTTTTGGCAAAAGGCAAAACGTATATTCGTAACGCTGCCTCTGAACCTCATATCCAACAGCTTTGCCATCTTCTCAATGCAATGGGAGCCAGAATCGATAATATTGGCTCGAATGTTTTATGTATTGAGGGTGTTAAGGAATTACACAGCGCTGATTTTACAATCGGACCAGATTATCTGGAGGTGATAAGTTTTGTCGGTGCTACGGTAGTAACCGGTGGCGAGATACGCATCAAAGATGCAGGGGTTGAATACCTGCGCATGGTCCAGCTGGTTATGAAGCGGCTTGGGGTTGAGATGATCTTTGAAGGGGACGACCTTATCGTACCCTCGAATCAGAAGCTGGTGATCCAGCCTGACCTGGGTAATGCCATTCCCGAGATCAGCGTGATGCCCTGGCCTGCCTTCCCCACTGACCTGATGAGCATCGCCATAGTCATCGCCACTCAGTGCAAAGGGACCATACTTTTCCACGATTGGATGTATCCCAGCCGGATGTTCTTCACAGATAAACTGGTATCAATGGGCGCTCAGGTCATCCTGTGCGATCCTCACCGCTGTATTGTTAACGGACCCACCCGTCTCAATGCCGAGAAGCTGGATAGCCCCGATATCCGCGCAGGAATTGCGCTCGTAATTGCCGCACTCTCTGCTAAAGGCGAATCTACTATACGCAATGTCGGGCAAATTGACCGTGGTTACGAGCGAATTGATGAGAAACTGCAGCAACTCGGTGCTAATATAGTTCGTAAACACACTGTAACTTCGGCTGATTAGGCAAATGATAAATCAGAAAAAAGAGCCACTATTAGTAATAGTGGCTCTTTTTTCATAATTGCTTTTTACTAATACTGTTTTGTTATCCGCCTTGGGCAACTTCCAAAAACTGGTTGACAGTATCTTTCAGCATTGCTTCAGGGAGAGCACCCACCTGGCGGTGAATGATCTTTCCTTCCTTGAGCATCAACATGGTAGGAATACCCTGGACACCATACTTTCCAGCCCAAAGCTGTTCTTCGTCAGTATTCACTTTGGCGACAATCAGTTTTCCGGCGTATTCCTTGGCGATTTTTTCCAAAATCGGGGCAACCATCCGGCATGGTCCACACCAAGGTGCCCAAAAATCAACGATAACGGGAAGCGTATTTTCCAATACAGTCTTCTCGAAAGCAGCATCAGTTACATTAATAGGTTCATCAATCATTTTTAATCCTCCGATAAAAACAAAACAAAATTTTACTTAAGTATACAGTTGTCTTTTTGATTTACAACCTCCAAGATTAACCAAAATTGTTAATTTTTTCTATAATTGCTGGTCCCAAAACCAAAATTCCGACAATCACCGATAGTATAGCAGCAATGAGAACAGATGCCGCACCGACATCTTTACTGATCTTTGCTAAAGGATGCACTTCCGGGCTGGCTAAGTTGACTATGACCTCAAATGCAGTATTGAAAAACTCTGCGACCCAGACCAAGCCAATCACTAACAAAATCATGATCCATTCTGTTTTTTCAAGCCGAAGATAAGCACTGACGCTGATAACAATAATAGTCGCAGCCAGGTGGATCCAGGCGTTCTTTTGGGTTTTCATCACATAGGCAAGGCCTTGAAAGGAGGCAAGAAACGAGCCCTTCCTGCTCTTTACGAATTGTTCAGCTTCTGAGGTTGCTTTTTTGGTCATCTGGTTCAACCAATAAACAAAAAACAAGGTAAAATAATCAACTCACGCGGGTGTTGCCAAGTGGTAAGGCATTAGCTTCCCAAGCTAATATTCGTGGGTTCGAATCCCATCACCCGCTTTCTTTTATTTTACCCGGTTAATAACAAAAAACTGCTGAAGTATCAGCAGTTTTTCTTTACACCAACGTTAGCCTATCTCTTTTTCGTACACTCTGTGATTTTTGTAATACCTGACACCCAGGTTATCAAGATCTTTTCTCATTTGTGTGGCCGTTTCAGCAACCTGTGTGAGTTCAGAATGTATAAAACGTGGGTTAGCTTTTGCAGCATTTAGCAGAGCATCAAAGATCAATGCATCCCCGCCCATCCCTTGATATTCAGGCAAAATACCTATACCGTTGAAATCCAACCATTGAGTGGTGCTCAATTCATGCAGCAGGCGCAGGATGCCTATTGGCCCGAGCCGTCCCTTATTCTTTTGCATTGCTGCCGAAATATCCGGGAACGGAAGAACAAAACCGACAATATCATCGTCTTCGTTCAGGATGATCTGAAGCAAACTTGGAACCACTACCTGGATGGCATTCTCGACTGCATAATCCAGTTCCCGGTCTGAAAGCGGATAGTATTCCCAGTTATTAACAAAAGCACGATTATAAGCTCCTTTAATTTTGTATTTCCACTCCATGACATGCTTTTTGCTGCGGAAGTTCATGACACGGAGTTTCCCCCGCTTTTTCACGATTTCAACCGCTTTTTTAATTTTTTCCGACAGCTCAGTTCCTTGCGGTTCCAGGTAACTCGAGACAAAATCAACTGCTTTGGTGAAGCCATAGTTTTCAACCAGTTGTTGATAGTATGGGTAGTTATAGTTCATCATGTTCATCATTTGCCGGTGTTCAAAACCTTCAACTTGGATACCATAACCATCCAACGGACCATACCCCTTGGGACCAACAATACGGTTCAATCCTCTATTTTTCGCCCATTCCGCTACCTTATCAAAAAGAGAATCCGCGACATCCTGATCATCAACACAATCGAAAAGGTAAAACTCACTGTCTTTGGTGTGATGATATTCATTAAATGGTTTGTTTTCCAGTGCAGCAATCTTTCCGACCACCTGACCATCTCGTTTTGCGATGAAAAAATCCGAATCCGAATGATCGTAGAAAGGATGTTTTTCCTTGTTCATCATCATAAAAATATCAGATCTAAAGGGAGGAACGAATTGAGGACAATCTTTGTACAAATGATATTGGAAATTGACAAATTCTCTTTGAAGAGATTTACTATTTACATCTAATATTTCAAGCATAAAACCTCCGGAAATGTAAAAAACCTATTGACATAATAATTATTAACAGAAATCACGATAAAAGGTTACTAATTTTACTTGAAACCTGGCATCTCGGCATTGGGAGATTCCAAACCATTCTCGAAACAGTTGCTAAACCATCGGTAGATGCGCTATAATTCGTGCGCTAAGTTTCAAGTTCAAAAGAGGAATTTATATGATTGAAGTAAATGAGTTAAGAAAAGGCGTAACCTTTACGCAGGATGGCAACCTTTATAAAGTATTGGAATATTCACACAACAAACCGGGTCGCGGCTCTGCAACTATCCGCATCAAGGCACGCGATTTACGAAAGGGCACAACCCTGGAAATGACATTCATCTCCAGTGACCGTGTTCCGGATATACGCCTGGATTATCATAATGTCCAATACCTCTACCATGATGATAATTTCTATTATTTTATGGATATGGATACTTTCGAGCAGCCTGCGGTTCCAGCCTCCCTGGTTGCGGAGTATGAAGGTTATCTGAAAGAAAACATGGAAGTTAAGCTCACCTATTACGGAAACGAGCCTTTGGATATTGAGTTACCTACCACGGTTGACCTGGAAGTGGTTGAGGCTGAACCAGCTGCACGCGGTAACACCGCTACTGGTCTTACCAAGCACGTTGTCACAGACACTGGGCTGAAGGTACAGGTACCTGCTTTTGTCAATATGGGCGATGTGATCCGTGTCGATACTCGTACTGGCGAGTACCTTACCCGGGTTTAGGTTGAATTATTTTTGATGAAAACTCCAGACGGTCGCGAATGTAAATTCTTTTACGGAGATTATTATCGCGGTCGCAATTTTGAAGAATGTCGGGCATTGAGCAGCCCTGAAGATAAGAAAGTCTGGACCTCCCAGCTTTGTTCGAGTTGCCCAATGCCTGATTATTTACGCCATAACTCCTGCGATAACCTGGTCTACTCGGTCTTTATAAGCAATTTTCTTTTCAAAAAGCAAATGAAGGTAAAAGCCTGGTGCTCAAAATCGCATGAACCAGTAAAAGACCCGAATGTCGGTTGTGGTCATTGCCACGAACCCTAAGCCGTTGAGCTGATATCAGAAATTTATCAGAAAACAAATTCTCTACTATTCAAACAGTTTTTACAACTGTGCTTGTTGGTATAATCTTAATCCAGCGGATATTCCCGCTGAACGGAGGCAGTATTGAAATCTCGTAACCAATCTTTTTTCATCTCGGCGCTTTTGCTATTCTCAATCGTAGCGATGGTTTTTTATGGCTTCCAGGAACAGGCATTCGGTACTCAGGAAATTCCGATCAACCAACTGGCAGCTGAAGTAGAGGCTGACTTAGTTGGAAAAATTGAAGTTGATGGTGATGATATTTATGTCACCTATCGTGATATCACCAACCGGGCTGCCACCAAATCTGCGAAAGACTCTAATTCCAGCCTGATAGAAGAACTGGTCCTGCTGGGTGTCTCGCCTGAAAAGTTACGTGATCCTAACCTGAAAATAGAAGTGATTCTGCCAGGGTTTTGGGCTAACGCAGTTACCCTTTTGATCAACTTCCTGCCGTTCATCTTAATGGGCGTTTTATTCTGGGTGTTCATCCGCCAGGCTCAGGGCACCAACAATGCCGCCATGCAGTTTGGCAAGTCACGTGCGAAAATGCTGACTGGTGAACATCCAACGGTCACCTTCGATGATGTTGCTGGTGTGGATGAGGCCAAAGAAGAGCTTCAGGAAGTGGTCGAGTTTCTTAAGGAACCTCAAAAATTCATCGCATTGGGAGCGCGTATTCCTAAGGGTGTACTGCTCGTGGGATCACCTGGTACTGGTAAGACCTTGATGGCAAAAGCAGTTTCTGGTGAAGCCGGTGTGCCATTTTTCTCTATTTCAGGGTCTGAATTTGTTGAAATGTTCGTTGGCGTGGGTGCCAGCCGAGTGCGCGACCTATTTGACGAAGCCAAGAAACATTCCCCTTGTATTGTTTTCGTTGATGAAATTGATGCTGTTGGCCGTCATCGTGGTGCCGGACTGGGTGGAAGCCATGACGAACGTGAGCAAACCCTCAACCAGCTCCTGGTTGAAATGGATGGCTTTGATACTGACACCAACGTGATCGTGATCGCAGCTACAAACCGTCCTGATATCCTCGACCCTGCCCTGCTTCGCCCTGGACGTTTTGACCGGCGAGTAATGCTGGACAAACCTGACAAAAGCGGACGCGAAGCAATTCTGAAAGTTCATACCCGGGGTAAACCGATAGATCCCAAAGTTGATCTGGGTGAGATTGCCCGCTCGACACCTGGTTTTGTAGGTGCCGACCTTGAAAACCTGGTTAATGAAGCTGCTATCCTGGCTGCCCGGCGCAATAAGAAGATCATCACTCGTGATGAATTCGAAGAATCGATTGAGCGAGTTATTGCCGGTCCGGAGCGAAAGAGCAAGTTGATGAATCCACGCGAGAAGAAAATCGTTGCATACCACGAGGTTGGGCATGCAATCGTGACCAGCGTCTTGCCAGAAGCCAACCCGGTTCAAAAAGTCTCCATCATTTCCCGAGGGATGGCTGGTGGTTTCACACTTTCGTTACCGGTTGAGGACCAGTATTTGGAATCGAAAAAAATGCTGTATTCCGATTTGGCTACCATGCTTGGTGGTCGCGCTGCCGAAGAGATCATGTTCAGTGATATAACTTCCGGCGCCTCGAATGACCTCGAACGCGTCACGAAACAGGCTCGCCGAATGGTCACCCGCCTGGGTATGAGCGAGAAGCTTGGTCCTATGGTTTACGGTCAGAAAGAAGAACTGGTATTCCTCGGTCGAGAAATCTCCGAACAGCGCGATTACTCCGAGTTGGTCGCCCAAACGATCGACGAGGAAGTGCATAAACTGGTGGATGAGGCTTATACAACAGCAAAAGACATCCTGGTTCAATATAAGGATAAATTGGTAGAAATTGCCGAGAAACTCCTGGAAGTTGAAACGCTTTCCAAGGAAGAATTTGAAGCCCTCTTCCCACCAATGAATGAGAAGAATCAGGGCATCCCCTATTTTAATACGATCTAAACCAGATTGAACTTGAGTCTTACAAGATCCAGCATTTTTTCCAAAATTGCTGGATCTTTTGCATTTAACCAGTGGATATCCAGGTCAGTCGGTTTGAACCAATTTGCCTGGCGGCGCACATACTTGCGTGTGTTTCGTTTGATCAAAATTACTGCTTCTTCCAGGCTGATCTCGCCATCCAAATGTGAGATTAATTCACTGTAGCCGATTACACCCATTTTGAGGAGGGATTGCTTATATCCCTGGTTAATTAAATTTTTCACCTCTTCCAGGAACCCATCGCTTAGCATTTGATCGATCCGGGAATCAATTCGTTGATAAAGTTCTTTCCGCGTCCATTCCAGCCCAATAATCAAAATGTCGAAAAGTGAAGATTCTTTAGAACGAACATCGGAAAACCGTCTTCCGGTTTTAAAAATAACCTCAAAAGCCCGCACTGTCCGGCGATGATTGCGGTAATCGATAAAACCAGCTGCCTCGGGGTCAAGAATCTGCAGGTTCTTATGCAGCTGTTCATAACCGATCGACTCCCCGATTTTTTCGAGAACGTCTCTCAAGCGATCATCAGCTTCAAGTTCCGGTATTTGCCAGTTTTGCCTGATCGCACGAATGTATTGCCCCGTTCCACCCGTGAGGATGGGGATTTTCCCTTCATAACCCAAACTCAGAATTATTTTTTCTGCTTCGGTTTTATATTCGCCAATGCTCCAGGGTTTGTCCAGGTCAACGACATCAATAAGATGATGCTTCACCTTGGCTTGCTCAGCGAGAGTCGGCTTGGAAGTGCCGATGTTGAGTTGCTGATATAAATAGCGTGAGTCTGCTGATATGATCTCAGAATTCAGAGCTTGGGCTAACTTGATCGCCAATCCAGTCTTCCCAGATGCAGTCGGCCCGACAAGCATGATCAGTTTAGGTTTATTCTCACTCATTCAGATAATCCAAGTAAACGTTCTGGTAATGAATTATTTCAGGTTTGGAGCTTGTTCCTGTCTCGATGATCAGCACATCCAGTTGCCAGTCAGGACCTTTTTCAGGATGGTTTTCGAAGTAAACAGCCATCGCTGCCTGCATTGCCTGGTATTTTTTGTGCGTAATGCTGTATTCGGCAATTCCAAATGTCTTAGATTTGCGCGTCTTTACTTCTACTGCGACCAACTGATCTTCGGATTTCATGATCAAATCAATCTCACCGTGACGGGTATAGTAGTTTTTTTCGAGCAATTCGTATCCAAGTTTAGCCAGGTAATCGATGGCGAAGGTTTCGCCCCAGGCTCCCAGCTTTTTACGATAGCGTTTATCTGTGCGCATAAGAGTAGTATAACCTTCTTAATCTTGCTGCATAGCGCCGAAAGAGCCAAAAATAGGTTATTTTAAGATAAAATAATCACACTATCCCGTAGAAGGGGCTTAGCAATTTTCAAAAGAGGAATCCAATGGCTGTCGCAGAAATTGTTACTATAGGCACCGAATTACTGCTCGGTGAGATTCAAGACACAAACTCCCGTTTTATTGCGCGGGCTTTGCGCGACATTGGTGTTGACCTCTACCGCCTAACAACTGTTGGTGACAATGCCAAGCGTATTACAGCTACGATCCAGGAAGCCTTGATGCGTGCTGATATCGTGATCACAACAGGAGGGCTTGGACCCACTGTCGACGACCCTACCAGACAGGCAGTAGCCGATACATTCAATGTCAGGTTGGTTTACAAAGAAGAACTTTGGGAACAGATCCTCCAGCGTTTTACAAACTATGGACGAATTCCAACTGAAAATAACAAGCGACAGGCGTATTTACCTGAAAACGCCATGCCAATTCTAAATGAGGTTGGTACGGCGCCGGCTTTTGCTATGGAGTCAGGTACTAAAACAGTGATTTCGTTGCCGGGTGTCCCTCGCGAGATGGAACATATTATGAAAACCTTCGTGGTCGACTATCTGAAAAGGCGATATAACCTTGAAAATGAGATCATTTTGCCCTGGGTAATTCACACAATTTCTTTAGGCGAGTCCAGTATTGACGAAATTATTGGCGAGATGGAGATTCTCACCAACCCATCAGTGGGTTTACTTGCGTATCCTGGTCAGACTGATATCAGAGTAACAGCCAAGGCTCGCTCGACCGAGAAAGCCCGGCAAATGATGGAACCGGTTTTGCAGGAAATCCGTGAAAAATTGTCAGAAAACATTTTCGGCGAAAACGAAGACACCATCCAATCGGTTGTCGCAGCTGATCTAATTGCCCAACATCTGACCCTCTATGTCTTGGAATCTGGAACCGGAAACTTGGTCTACGAGGCATTATCTGAACACCTCTCTCCAGAATACCTATCCGGACAGATGTTGGACCTGGATATTACCCATGATACGTTCAAAGTGCTTATGCAGGAATACCGCGACAAAAAACATACAGATCTTGTGCTTGGGGTAATGTTGACACCTGTTGAAGATCACCAGGAACTTTATGTCGCCCTGCTCGATTCCGAGAATTTCCAGGAATATCAACGCTTTTACAGCGGTCCTGCCGGAGATGCCGGCCGATGGGCGCTCAATGTCGGGTTGGACCTGGTTCGTAACCGATTGAAAGTATTGAAAGGAAAGTAATGACACCTATTGATATTTTATTAACGAATGCCATTGTCTTGACCATGGATTCAACCTACTCTATTTATGAGCCAGGTGCCGTGGCGGTACAGGGCGATAAAATCTTTGAAGTTGGATTCGAAGATCAGCTTCTCAAAAAATACCAGGCAAACGAAGTGATCGATTGCGGTGGTAAAGTGCTGATGCCCGGTCTGATCAACACCCATACTCACGTTCCCATGAGCCTGCTGCGAGGTTTGGCAGATGACCTTCGCCTTGATGTCTGGTTGATGGGTTATAACATGCCGGCTGAAAGAGAATTCGTATCTCCAGAATTTGTGAGACTGGGCACCAAGCTTGCCTGTGCAGAATTAATCCGTTCTGGTGTTACCACTTTCAATGACATGTATTATTTTGAAGACGATGTTGCGGAGGCTGCATCTGAAGTAGGCATGCGGGCTGTTGTCGGTCAAACGGTAATGAAATTCCCCTCACCAGATTCGGCTTCCTATGAAGAGGCCTTGGATCGCTGTCGTGCCTTGATCAACAAGTGGAAAGATCACGCACTTATCGTCCCTGCGATCGCACCTCATGCTGTTTATACATGCACACCAGAAGTTCTGACAGCTGTGGTGAAATTAGCCCAGGAAACTGAGACAATCGTTCATTTTCATGTCGCAGAAACAGCCGATGAGGTGCTAAATGTGCGTAACGAACATGGCATTCCGGTTGTTCCGTATGTTCGTAGATTCGGATTACTAGACACAAAACTGATCGCTGCTCACTGTGTGCATATTGACCAGGGTGAGATGCGCTCCCTGATGCATGCTGGTGCGGGTATCGCTCATAACCCGTCTTCAAATCTAAAACTTGCATCCGGATTTGCTCCTGTAGCGAAGATGATGGAACTCGGCTGCAATGTCGGCATCGGTACTGACGGTTCAGGCTCCAACAATGACCTCGATTTCTTTGAAGAGATGCGCCTAGCCAGTCTGATCGCAAAACCAGTCGCTGAAGATCCCACTGCCCTACCAGCCAAACAAGTTTTGGCTATGGCAACCAGCATCGGCGCAAAAGCGATCCACCTGAGCGACATCATAGGCAGTCTCGAACCTGGTAAACGAGCTGACCTGATCCTGGTGGATCTCAGCCCCATCCACAATCAGCCCCGCTTCTTCCGAAGCCCTGACAACGTTTATGCCCAGATCATCTATGCTTCCAAATCAACCGATGTCACTGATGTAATGGTCAACGGTTCCTGGTTGATGCGCGAAAAAGAACTTTTGACTGTTGATGAAAAAGCACTGATAGCCCAAGCGGCTATCGTGGCTGGAAAAATAGATACTTTCATGCGCGGACGGGAAGAGTCTGTTTACTCCAAGCTGATCGCCATTGGTGGTGCCGCTGAGGAGGAAAGTTTTGAGATTCAGGCAAAGGTACCCATTGATGACAGAAGCGCCATTATTGATGCCTTGCAGGAATATGGCATCAAGATTCTGCGTAAGCGACATTATCACGAATATGACACGTATTTTGAGTTTGAGGACGAAAAGAATGGTCGCCTGCGCTACCGGGAAGACGAATTCATCAACGAAAAAGGCAATATTACCAGCGTCCGCTCGCGGTTGACGCTGATTGGTGAGCGCGTGGATGAAGAAAGCGGGCATGATCAGAACATCCTGCTTTCCCGTACACGCTACTACGCTCCTGCAACCCATAGCTTGAGGTTCTATACCGAATATTTCAAACCAGCCAAATCCGTTGAAATTGAAAAAGATCGTTTGCGTTACCTGATCGAATTCGAAGGTACCGAGTTTTTTGTGAATCTCGATACACTTATGAAGCCACAATTGGGAAAGTTCCTTGAAATTAAGAGTCGCACATGGAGCCGTGAAGACGCTGATCAAAAGTCCAAACTGATCAACAACTTATTCAGAAAGCTGGGTTTTACTAACCCTAATTTGGTAACAAAAGATTACCTCGAAATGGTTGAAAGCAGAATGCGAGAGAGTTAAGGTGCCTGTGACAGATCAAACTGGAAAGATCAAGGTATTGTTTGCCATTGCAGAAGCAGCGCCTTTTGCCAAGGTAGGCGGTTTGGGCGATGTAGGGGGTGCATTACCGGCATCACTCCTTCATAATTTTGGGGATGAGATTGACATCCGTACTATCCTGCCTTTTCATTCTGTCATCAAGGCAGCGAACCCTCCCGTGAAGAAGATAGGCACTTTTTCTTTCCAGGCTTACGACCAGCCAATTGATTGCGAGCTGTTTGTATCAGACATAGACGGGGTCCCGGTGTACCTGGTTGACAATCCTTACATCAACCACAGCTCGCCAATCTATCATGGTGACTGGCAGTTGGATGGGATGAAATATGCCAGCTTTTCCCTGGCTCTGCTTGAAGCCATGCGCTACCTGGATTGGAAAATCGACATCCTTCATGCCAATGATTGGCATACAGCTCTGGCTGTGCACGCCCTGGCAACTACTTACAAGGATGACCCGTTCTTTGCAGGGGTGAAGACAGTCCTTTCCATCCACAATTTACCTTATAACGGCTGGGGCTCACAGGATGCCATGAATCAACTCGGATTCACTGCAAGTGAAGACATGGATTTACCTGACTGGGCAAAGTTCACGCCCCTGCCGATGGGCATTGCTGCTGCAGATAAGATCATTGCAGTTTCGCCTGGTTATGCCCGTGAGATCCTCACACCGGAATATGGCTGCGGTATGGAGGATTATCTCCAAAAACATACTGATAAGGTCATGGGAATTTTGAATGGGATTGATGAAGACCTATGGAATCCAGCCGAGGATCGAGCTATCTCGTACCACTTTTCGGAAGTGGAACTTTCAGAAAGAATAAATAATAAACTTGACCTCCAGAAAGCGCTTGATTTTGAGGTGGACGAAAAGATTCCTTTACTCACCATTGTAACCCGCCTTTCAGAGCAAAAAGGGGTGCCTTTAATTCTCGAAGTCTTGCCTCAACTGATGAACCGATCCTGGCAGTTTGCCCTGTTAGGTTCCGGAAATCCCGAATTGGAAAAGAAAGCTCGCGAACTGGCCGAGATTTATCCGAAGCGGATTGCAGCTTTCATCAAGTATGACGATGTAATCTCACGTGTGCTCTATGCTTCCGGAGACATTTTCCTGATGCCTTCCCTTTATGAACCCTGCGGTCTTTCACAGATGTTTGCAATGCGCTATGGTAATTTACCCGTGGCCACATCAACAGGCGGATTGGCAGACTCAATTCGCGATTATTCAGCCGACCCCGAGGCAGCTACCGGTTTTCTGTTTAGTGAAAAGACAACTGAGGGATTGATCAAAAGCCTGAACCTGGCCTTGGACACTTTCGAAAACCAGGATGACTGGCAAAAGATGCAAAAGAATGCCATGTCCACCGATTTCGGTTGGAAAACTTCTGCCAGGAAATACCTGGATGTTTATAGAAATCTTTATTAAGGATGAACTTTTATGGAATTAGTTAGAAAATCAGGTATATTACTTCACCCAACGAGCCTGCCCGGACCCGATGGGATTGGAGATCTTGGACCTGAAGCCTATCGCTGGATTGATTTTTTGAACAAAAGCGGAACGCAGATGTGGCAGATCTTGCCTCTCGGTCCAACCGGCTATGGGGATTCGCCTTATCAATGCTTCTCAGCCTTTGCCGGCAACCCGTTCCTGGTAAGTCCGGTCTTGCTGCTTGAGGATTCACTCCTCACCAGCGCTGATCTAAAAGAAAGGCCGATTTTCCCCGTTGAAGAGGTCAATTACGGACCTGCGATCGAATGGAAGACACACTTGCTCAACAAAGCTTTTGACTCTTTTTTGCAGAAGGGTTCAGCCAAACTGAGAGCAGATTTTGAGCAATTCTGTGATGAGAAGAAAGCCTGGTTGGAAGATTATGCCCTTTTCATGGCGATAAAAGAAACTCAGGATCTGCACCCATGGATTGACTGGCCTGAGCCTCTGAAGACCAGGGAAGCTGCTGCTATTGAAGAAATCAGAAACACACTGGCTGATAAAATCAACAAGCACAAGTTCAACCAATTTCTTTTTTTCAAGCAATGGTTAAGGTTGAAAGCCTTCGCCGTAGAAAACAAAGTTGAAATTATCGGCGATATGCCTTTTGTAATATCGTTGGACAGCTCTGATGTTTGGGCCCGACCTGAGCTCTTCCTGCTGGATGAAAACCTTAATCCCACTTTCGTAGCCGGAGTTCCACCAGACTATTTTTCGGCAACCGGGCAGCTTTGGGGCAACCCACTCTATGACTGGCAATACCATCGTGACACTAAGTTTGAATGGTGGAACTCCCGCCTGAAAGCAACGCTTGAATTGGTGGATATGGTACGCCTGGATCACTTCAGGGGTTTCGCTGCTGCCTGGCATGTACCTTTTGGCAACAAAACCGCCATTGAAGGCGAATGGGTACCAGGACAAGGTACGGAGTTGTTTACTGAACTGAAACGAAACTTCCCTGACCTTCCAATTATTGCTGAAGATCTGGGCGTCATCACCAAGGATGTCGAGTCGTTGCGTGATGGTTTCGCGTTACCTGGTATGAAAATTTTGCAGTTTGGTTTTTCTGGTGACCCGGAGGATAATTTCTTACCTCACCATTACCCAGTTCATTGTTTTGCATATACAGGCTCTCATGACAACAACACTGCCCGGGGCTGGTACGATGATGCAACAGAGCCAGAGCAAAAATTCTGCCGGGATTACTTGCACTTCGAACACGCTGATGAAGTTGCCGAGGCGATGATCAGGGGGGTCTGGCAATCGGTTGCTCAGTTCGCAGTTGCGCCTCTCCAGGATTTTCTTGGTCTGGGTTCTGAGAGCCGCTTTAACCTGCCCGGCACTACCGCTGGCAATTGGAGATGGCGGATGAAACCAGTTGTGCTGACCTCAACACTCAACTCAAAAATTCGCAAAATGAATTTGCTTTACAGCCGCCTGTCAGTGGAAGAGAAAACGCGCTACACCCAATGGCTTAACGAGCACCGGGGTGACGGCGTTAAGCCGCATTAGGTTTCGCGCTCAGAGCGAAAAATAAACCAAATAAAATCAGAATACCGCCAGCAATTTCAACCGCTGACGGTAATTCTTTTAAGAATAGAATTGCGAGGATGCTCGAACCGATTGGTTCAAACAGGAGCGCCAGCGAGACAATTCGCGCAGGCAGGTGTTTCATAGCCTTGTTCATTGATGTATGCCCGAGTGTTTGCGGTACCAACGCCAACAGGAAAAATATCAGATAGATCCTGGGCGGGTAAGTTTGGTAACCTTTTTCCAAGACCAGCAACATGATCCCTAAAACCACAGCAGCGACGGAATAGACAATGCTGACATATTGCTCGGTAGACATCTGGCTGGCTACTTTTCTACCGACCAACAGATATCCAGCGATCATCCAGGCGCTGGAAAGCGCCATAAGCAGCCCTGGAAGTGTGCTTGCACCGCTATTGTTTTTCCCGAGGATTGCAATAAGCAAACCACCCGCAAAAGCAAATAAAACCCCAACATAGTAACGCCTGGGAACTCGCTCTTTGAGGATGAGGGGCGACATCAAACCAACCCAGAGTGGAGAAGTGGTAGTAAAAATTACCGAACTGTTCACCGAAACCAATTCTAAAGACCAGGTCCATAAGGCGAAATGGAGAGCCAGGAATACTCCAGAGAGCACCAGCAAACCTATTTGTTTACGGCTGATGCTGACCCATTCTGATTTTTTTGTGAAAACGAAAATCAAAATGGCTATGATGGCTGAAAAAAATAAGCGGTGAAACGCTATTGCAATTGGGCTGGCATAAGGCAGCGCCATCTTGATCAGGATCGCTGCAGTAGAAACAGCAAATATCCCAAGTATTAGAAGGAGATAGGGGGATTTGTTTTTATTATCCGTCATTGCCAACCGTTTTATAGTAAAAAAGCAGGCATTTCGTGTACGCCTGCTTTTGAATAGATGGAGTAAAGATCAGCCTAATTTTTCCTGGGCTGCAACTGCTGCACCGATAATTCCAGCCAGGTTTTCCAGTTTGGCGGGGATGACCTTTGTCTTGATGGTGAAATACTGTGCATACTTTTCAAAGCGGCTGCTGATGCCACCTCCAAGAATGAAGAGATCAGGGCTCAGTAAGAATTCATAAGCTCTCAATCCCTCGTCAAAGCGCAGCGCCCATTGTTTCCAGGTCAGTTTTTCGCGGGTTTTTATTGCAGCTGAAGCGTGCTCTTCGACCGTGTACTTGCCAAGCGACATATGCCCCAATTCAGTATTTTGCAGAAGCTTGCCTTCAACGAAAATTGCTGTTCCGATCCCTGTTCCCAGAGTAATGAACATAATCGCATGTGCCTTTTGGGCTTCTTCGGTGCCGAAACGAAACTCACCAGTGCCAGCCGCATCTGCATCATTAAGAATGTATGCCCGGCTGCCAGTTTCATCCTGGATCATTTTTGCCAGGTTGGCTCCGACCCAATCCTTATGCAAATTAACGGAAGTTCCGATTACGCCATTTTTGACAATGCCAGGGAAGCCAGCCCCAATTATTCCTGTGTAATTTAATTCTCTGGCAATATTGCGGATATGTTGCACGATCTCTTTGGGCTTCTTGGATTTATCAGCCTTGTGGCGAATACGTTCAGAAACCAATTGCCCTGTCTCGGTGTCAACCAAGGCACCTTTTGTCGCAGAACCGCCAATATCAATTCCTAAAACAATCATAATTCCTCCTCTACTCACACCCGTTTGCCAGGTGTTCTTCATAAGTCACAGCAAAATTATGTGTCAAACTCCCGTCGCATTTAGCTCGGAAGAAATAATAACCAGTTTTTTCGGGTGAATACGCAGCCAAAATCGTATCCCGACTTGGGTTGCTTATCGCTCCTGGTGGTAAACCCTGCACCAGGTAAGTATTATAGTCTGATACCACCGCAAGATCGGAAAAAGTGAGCGGAGATTTCCACCAGGTACCTTGAGCCAAATCGTAACCAATCGCATATTGCACAGTAGGGTCTGTCTCCAGCCGCATACCAATTGCCAGGCGGTTGAAAAAAACTGAAGCAATGGTTGACATTTCAGCAGGTTCCAGGGTTTCTCGTTGAATAATTGATGCCAGGATGATCAATTCATCGGTTGTCAGAGTCGAACTTTGATCATTCAGATTCTGGGAGGCTTCCTGAAGCACTGCCTGAGTGCGGCTGACAGACTGCAAGATGAATTCTTCGAGTGTTATTGTTGGTTTCAGACTATAGAAACCCGGAAGCATATAGCCTTCAAGCGTTCTATTAGCAGGCAAATCGATAAGCTGTGTAATTTGGGCTGGCGGTGCAGATACGAAAGAAAGGAAATCATCCTTGCCAAACGACAAACCCAATTGCCCGATAACTTCTGCGATTTCTTCCAATCGCCAGCCGGCAAAAATGGTGAACTGGAGATCCTGATTTACCCTTTCAGCAATGAAATTGGCGACCTGGATCGCATTCATGCCACCTGGCAGAGTATAGGTTCCTGGACTGAGTGTTCTATCCTTCCCTTTGTATGCAAGATAGTCACAAGTTGCAGTTCCAGAAAAAACAAAACTTTCGGCTTCCAGTTTGTGACAAACATCCATTGTGTGGTCATCATTGGAAATAGAAAATTTGCGTTCCTCAGAGAATTGATTAGGCTGTTGCAGCAAATCCTGGTTTCTAAACAAACGGATCGAATAGCGTAGATTATTCAGCAGGTTCACATCCTCACCTGGTGCTCCCAGGACCTTACCATTACTGTAAACAGCATAGATCATGAACATGACCAGGCCAATCGCCAGCAGAAAAAGGATGAACAAGAGTACCGTGGATCGCCTGCGTTTTTGGTTCAAGAGTTCACCCCATCACAATTCATCGAAGGATGATTATCCAGATAATCCTGAAGAATGATCGCGGCAGCCTGGTCGTCGATGGCGTTTTGGCGTTTCTTTTTCCCTTCGCCTCTCAAGATGGAAGCCTGAACCGCTTCCTTGGTGGAATGAGATTCATCCCAGGCGATTACTGGCAATTCTGTTTGTATGCGAAGTTCATCGATAAAACGATTCACGGAGCGAGCCCGGGGACCGAGACTCCCATCGGAATCCAACGGCAAGCCAACAATAACTGTCTCGCAACCTTCCAAAGCTGCTAATTTGGCAACAAACAGGGCATCGGCTGCGCGGGAAGTATGCTTCAGAATTTGAAATGGGCGCGCTAAAGTACCGGTCGGGTCGCTGACAGCGATCCCGATCCTGGCGTTCCCATGGTCAATTCCCAAATATTTCATCTGTTCTCCACATCACTTCAAATGGATGCGGACCACCTTCTTCTCTTTTTGCCGCAAGGCTTCAATATCTCCCAGCGCCTGGGCGCGCTGTAGCGTAGCAAAGGTCATCCCTTCACCTGGGATTTCAAAATCAACCGGACTGTCTTTAGTAAATGTAATGAACATACCACCTGGCAGCCCGCCTTTGTGCAACTGACCGGTGGAATGTAAAAAGCGCGGACCAAACCCAAGTGTGGTGGCTTTGTTGAAATGATGGAGCAAGTCATAACGCAAACCCTGCATAAAGTCTTGATTTTCTTCAAGCCGGGCAACAAAAGCGTTAAGTGCAATATAGCCGCCTTCCGGAACAGTTTGGCCATATACGGTCAAAACCTCTTCCAAATTTCTTGCTGAATCCAATCCTGGAACTGCTTCTCCATAAACATTGATCTCTTCATTCTCCCAGATCGGCTGCCCTTCATCAAGCTGCCCTTTTTCCTGGTAGTCTTTGATCACTGCCTTGGTGATGGTTTTGCTGAGTTGCACATTGGGTTGGTCGAAGGCGTTCACTCTCAAGACAGAGCAGGCAATCGCCGTAGCATACTCCCATCGATAGAATTCTTTTGCAAGCTCGTAGGGATCCTTTATTTTGATCTCAATGACCGGATAGCCCTTTTCGATCAGGGTTTCGGCAAGGTTACGTTTTGAAGAATCGACAGAAAAGTAGACAAAAAACCTGTCATCAGGATAATCGAGTGATTCCAACTCTGGTTCATCCTCAACCGGCAGGATGCCTTTGCCTTCCTTGCCGCTACTCTCGGCAATCAACTGCTCCAGCCAGGGTACCAGATGGGAAGTGTAATTCTCGGCAATAAAAGTCAGTTTGTTTTTGCCGGCTTGAGCACTAACTCCAACCAGCAAACCCAAAAGCAGGTTTGGATTAGCTGCATACGGTACACTTTCAAGCCCCTGATTCTCACCCTCAGACGCATTCGCCAGGAATTGCTGCAGATCGATTCCCATTACTGCTGCCGGGACCAATCCAAAATGGGTGAAAACTGAATAACGACCGCCAACGTCAGGTCGGGCATTGAAAACTTTTCGAAATTGCTTTGATTCCGCAAGAGCCTGGAGGGATGTACTGGGGTCAGTCACAGCAACAAAATTCCTGCCAGGCATCCCAAGCCCCAGTTTTTCAAGTTCGGACCAAAAATACTTCATAGCAGAAAGTGTTTCGCTTGTTCCACCGCTCTTGCTTGAGACAATGAAAAGAGTTTTGGTCAAATCGATACCTTCACAACGGAAAGCGATCTCCTCGGGGTTAGTGGTATCGATGATCTGTAAGCGCAAGCCTATGCCGGGTTCCAATGTGGAGGCAATTGCCTGGCTGATCACCTCGGGGGCGAGTGAGGAGCCTCCCATGCCCAGCACAAATGCATCGGTAAAACCTTCTGCCAGTAACTCATTTCGGAACGCTTCTAATTCTGGGATCAAACTTATCTGCTGTGATGGCAACCCCAGCCAGCCCAGTCGATTGCGAATTTCTTCAAAGCCGCTCTCGTCATCAGTCCAGAAGGTTGGGTCATGAGCGTACATCCGGCTCACACTTGTCTCAGTAACTGCCTGCTTGAGAGAGGCTTGCAATGGTACAGCCAGCCCATTCAATCCCTGAATATAATCCGTCCGTTTTTTCTCAATGATTCCAAGCAAAGACATATGCGCCTGTTTGAACTTTTCGACGCCTTCAGCTTCCAATTGCTGCGTTACCAGGTTAAGGTCGATTTCAGCCTTTTCCAAAAGCTGCATGACCTCAAGGGCTTCATCGAGGTTTTTACCAATGGAATAATTTGTTTTTCCATGCTCGAGAAAAGCGGCCAATGTCTTTGGGGGGATGGTATTCACGCTGTTTTGGGCAATCAGATTATCCACATAAAGCGTGTCAGAATAATCCGGATTTTTGGTTCCCGTGGACGCCCACAGGGGCTTTTGGGACTTTGCGCCTTGCTTCACTAAGATGCGAAAACTCTCAGAGGAAAATTGTTCGAGATATACCCGATAGGCAAGTTTTGCATTGGCAATAGCCACCTTGCCTTTGGCACCAGCGGCTTCCTGCGCCAGATTACTTGGTGAAGAAATCACGGCATCCAGCAGCTGGTCTACCGCCGTATCGATTCGCGAAACAAAAAAGGATGCCACACTCGCGATATTGTCGATCCGTTCGCCCTTAGTCAAGCGTTTTTCCAGCCCCTTCATATAGGCTTCGATCACCTGCTTATAACGCTCATTAGAAAAAATCAGAGTAGCATTAACATTAATTCCATCGGCGATCAATTCTGTGATAACATCCAGCCCTTCAATTGTGGCTGGAACTTTGATCATGATGTTCCTGCGATCGATCTGTTTCCAAAGGGCATGCCCGTCCTCGATGGATTTTTTTGCATCGTAAGCATAAAAAGGATTGATCTCAACGCTGACCAAACCATCCTGACCATCATTGGCTTCATATACTGGCAAGAAAAGATCAGCAGCTCGGCGAATATCCTCCTTGACCAGTTCAGTATAGATTTCATCGCTGTTCAAACCGGACCAGGCCATTGATTGGAGCACGTCATCATAAGCAGTGCTGTGTTTCAAGGTCATTTCAAAAATGCTTGGGTTGGAGGTGACCCCAAAAATCTGCCCGTCTTCAATCATCTCTTTCAACCTGCCATCCTGCAGCATGTCCCTCTCAATGTTATCGTACCAAATAGATTGTCCAAGTTCTTTGACTGACTTTGAATTATTCATAACACATCAACTTTCTTGAAGATTTTTTATGTATTTACCACCTGATTTACCCTTTGCAGGGTGAAACTACATCGACTGACGATGATAAAATTTTACCATCAACTAAGATGATTCCAGTGGGCTCTACCGACGAAAAGGATTGTTTATGAACTTGAGAGGAAAAACAGCATTAGTTACAGGCGCCGGAATCCGGCTTGGCAGGGCAATCGCGCTTGCGCTGGCACAGGAAGGGTGCAACGTCGCGATCCATTACAACAGCTCGCGCGAAGAAGCAGTTGAAGTCAAACTTTTAGCTATTGAAATGGGAGTCAAAGCTGAGGTTTTTCAATTCGATCTATCTGACTTTTCCAACGTTGACAAGCTAATGACTGAAATTAATCAGCATATGGGGAACGTTGATATCCTGGTCAATAATGCTGGTAATTACCAGCGAGGTAGTGGTTTGAAAACCGATCTTGAAACGCTTCAGGTCTCTTTCAATGTGAATCTATTCACGCCCTGGTGGTTGATCAAAGCTTTCGTAAGGCAACTTCCTGAAGGCAAGGATGGAAAAATTGTAAATATCTGTGACGCCGGTATATTCCGTACCGCAACCGATCATTTTGCCTACCGGCTCACCAAAAAAGGATTAGGCGAACTGACCCGCATGTTTGCACTTGAATTGGCGCCAAATATCACGGTAAATGCCGTGGCACCAGGTGTCATGCTGCCTCTGGCAGGTTATGAAAACGCAGATATGGAACAACTGGCGGCAAGGAAGATACCCCTCAATCGAATCGGGTCACCGGAGATTATCGCCGAAAATGTGCTTCACATTCTCCACCAGGATTTCATGACTGGCACGATCATCCGAGTCGATGGCGGCGAGCATATTGTTTGAAAGTAGGAAATATGGATAAGATATTGATCAGCGGACTTGTTGCAATTGGTACTGTTGGCTTGAAAGAACCTGAGCGGGATTTCCCACAGGAATTACTCGTTGATATTGAGCTGGATTATCCCCTGGATAAAGCTGGGAAGAGCGATTCGATTGAAGATACGATCAGTTACTCGTATGTTGCAAAACTTGTTCGAAAAGAAGTACAGGAAAGCAGTTTTTACACCCTGGAAGCTCTGGCAGAACACCTTGTCAGTGAAATTTTCGAAGCGACCCCTGCTGATGCCGTGAAGATAAAGATTGAAAAAGCAAACTTCGTCAGCAAAACCTCCAGGGTCGGCATACAGGTTCATCGGCAAAGAAGCATATAAATCTTAGAGACACACACCTGGAATTATTTTCTACTGTTTCAACATCTCTTTTTGGGGATGCGATGTCTTTCTTCGTTGTTTGTCTTTATCTCTGAATCATATTCAGAAATTCCATACGGGTTTCAAGACGAGTTCTGAAACCACCCAGCATAGCTGATGTGGTCATGGATGCTTGCTCTTTCTTAACTCCGCGCATCATCATGCAGAGATGCTGACCTTCCATAACAATCCCCACCCCCCAGGGGTTAATGGTTTCCTGAATGAACTGTGCAATTTGTTGAGTCAGACGCTCCTGGACCTGTAATCTATGCGCAAACATATCCACAATTCTGGGTATCTTTGACAAACCAATGACTTTACCCCGCGGAATATAAGCCACATGGGCACGCCCAAAAAACGGTAACATGTGATGTTCGCAAAGACTAAAAAACTCGATATCCTTTACGACAACCATTTCATCATAGTCTACTGTAAAGAGAGCCCCGTTGATCAACTTTTCCGGGTCAATCGTATAACCCTCAAGTATCTCCCCGTAAGCGTTGGCGACGCGGTGCGGTGTACGCAAAAGCCCTTCTCTTTGAGGATCTTCACCAACAGCAGTCAATATCTCTGTTACTGCATCCACGATTTTTCGCTTATTGATAGGTTTGTATTCAGTTAATGGGTTATCTTCAGGCGCGCTCATAGTATGACCTTTCTTCAACCTTATTGTAAAACAAAAAGCAGTCCAATTGAGTGGACTGCTTTCACAAAGTTACTTAAATTTACTTAATGATCGGGTCAATCAAACCGTAGGTACCATCCCGGCGACGATAGAGCACATTTACACGTTCGTTATCGACATTGTAAAAGACAAAGAAAGCATCATGCCCAAGGAGAATAAGTTGTTCAAGTGCTTCTTCTTCGTGCATAGGCTCGAGATTGAATGTCTTGCGTCGTACGATCGCTGGCACTACTTCTTCTTCCACTTCCTCTTCCACCGCTGGCGTAGTCTCTGGTTCAATCTCGCCAACACGTTTGCGCCAATGCTTGCCCTTAAATCGATCTATCTGGCGGGTCATTTTATCTACAGTCGCATCAATTGCAGCAAACATGTTGTCTGATCGCTCCTCAGAACGAAGAATAAAACCCTTACCTCGGATTGTGATCTGGGCAATATAGCGATCGGAAGCGTTCCGGGCTGTTTTAATATAGCTCAGGTCCACACGGCATTCTCCAATATCGTTCAGGAATCGTTCAAGCTTACCTACTTTTTTCTGTACGTAATCTTGGATTCGATCTGTGAGTTCCAGGTCTTTAGTATAAATGCCAATTTCTAATGCCATAATTAACCTCCTGGGATTTTTACAAATTATACATTATCCAATAGAAAAAAATCAATCTAAGTCTAGCAAATGGTTAACCTTTGCCACTGTCAGGCAATAAACCTTCTGTGCATCTGAACCAACCAACTCAGTTGCAGCCGCTTCCATTGTGGCTCCGCTGGTAAAGACATCATCCACAAGCAAAATCGTCTTTCCTTTCACCATGTGAGCGTTGGCGACAAAGGCTTGACGCACGTTCTCGCGGCGTTCTTCATGGTTAAGCCCAACCTGGGAAGATAATTCGTTTATTCGGATCAATGATTCGTTAGAGAAGGGCATATCAAGCATTTCGGCAAGAGGTTTTGCGAGTCTTTCAGCCTGGTTATATCCACGTTGGGCCCTTTTTTGTTCCCCAATTGGAATTGGCACGATCAGGTCCACATCCCAGTCTGTTCGTTCGTAAACCAGATGCAGCCACCCTGCTAAATAATGACCAATGGTCAGATCGTTCTGGTATTTCAAGTGATGAACCGCTTTTCGGACGACCCCATCGTAGTACGCAAAGGCTCTGAAACCTGCATATGGGAGTACTTTGTTATCGCAATTTACACATTTGCCTTGCTTGCTGGTGTATGAACCACAAAAATTACAAACATCCCTGGGAATCAGTTTTATCCTGCTAAAGCATTCAGGGCAAATAAAAACACCCTCTTCTCCACAACCCAGGCAGGTTGGTGGAAACAGCCAGTCCAGCGTCGTTCGTGCGATTGTTTGTACACTCCGAAGAATAGGCCGTGATGGCATGTTATTTGACAGTGGTTTCGTAGAAAAGTTGTATGGCAGGCCAAAATACCGTGAATACGGTAAACAGAATCATCAAAATCAAGACGATGATCAAGAAATATTCAAATGGTCCCAGGTGTTTAAACGGACCGTCTCTCATGCATACTCCTTCAATGAATAGTAGTATATCTATTATAATTAAGACTCGGAAGTTGGAAAACCTTATATTTTCTACGGTAAGTCCTTCCTCGAGATGATAGGATAACCTAGAAAACTGATTCGTAAAGGAGAATTATGTCTGATATTTATAATATCGTAAGTGAAGACCAGGACCCATTCAAGAAATTGCTCGCGAAGATTCCGGGTTTCAAAGGCTATGTCGAACGTGGCGACCGCCGCATGTCTGACAAAATTTTGCGCGAGACAGTTGCCAAGGAGTACGAGGCTCAATATCAGAGGATCTCATCCTTGCAGCGCGATCTTATCTCCAACGGTGGTCTGGCATATATCGATGATCTCGAAAATGCTGCCATCAAGGTCCGTCAATTTATCGACCGTGTAAAAACGGCATCTTATGGTTACGCGGGTATATTCGACGCAATCAAGATCCGTGAAGAAGAACTGGCAAATATTTATCAATATGATCTTACGCTGCTCCAGCATGCTGATGTGATCAGCGGTGCGATTGAGAATGTGGCGGCTTCAATAGGCACAGATGGTCTGCCCGCTTCGATTCGCAATCTGATGACCGTATCGCAGGAAGCTGTTGATGCTTTCAATAAACGCTCTGATGCTCTCAAGGGTATCGCGCTCTAATTATTGATCTTAAAGGAGGATCAAGATGGCTAGAATTTTTGATGTCGTTGAATACCCAAGTGAGATGGTCGATGAGATCGTCCATCGTTTTCCAGAAACCGGCGTAGCTGACCTTCGTCTCGGCTCACAAGTGATCGTCCGTGAGTCGCAAGCTGCAGTATTCTTTCGTGATGGTCGTGCTCTGGATGTTTTAGGTCCAGGACGCCACACGATCACAACTGCCAACGTTCCCTTATTGACCAACTTGCTTGGCAAACTCTTTGGCGATCGCACACCGTTCACCGCAGAGATCTATTATGTCTCTATGCGTGAATTCTCAGATCGCAAATGGGGAACCCCCCAACCAATCATCGTTCGAAACAAGGGTGTAGGCTTGGGGATCGCCTTGTTGCAGGGTTTTGGTACCTACAGCTTCCAGGTCAATGACCCGCAGCAATTTGTCACCCAAATTGTCGGTCAATTGGGTGGTTTCAGAACCGCAGATATTGAAAACCGACTGCGCACCATGTTGCTTTCCCGTCTGCAGGATGTGCTAGGCGAGACAACTTCCGAAAATAACGTTCTTGACCTGATCGGTCTGACCGATGAATTGAGTGCTGCTGTACGTGCCAAAGCCCAAGATGACTTCCTGGCAATCGGCTTGATTCTGAAATCGTTCTATATTGGCAACCTCAAACCATCAGATAAATCTGCTAAGGAATTACGCGATATGGGTATGCTCGACATGCAGACTTACACGCAGCTTCAGGCTGCTGATGCCATGCGTGATGCTGCCCAGAATCCTTCCGGTGGCGCTGGTCTGACTGCAGGAATCGGTGCTGGATTGGGTGTTGGTAATGTTTTGGCAAATTCCCTGGCTGGAATGACCCAGGGTCAGCAATCCCAAACACAACCTTTGCCTGCTGCTGGTGCAGCTGCTATGCCCGATGTGATGACCCCTTCAGAAGCTGCTGGCTTTTTAAAGGTCTCTGAAGAAGATGTATTGGCAGCTATCAGCGCGGGTGATCTGAAAGCCCGCAAGATTGGCAGTGCCTATCGCCTGACCAAAGAAGCTCTTCAGGAGTATCTCAACGGTTAAGCAAAAACTGATTCAATAAAAGGCTGAGGATTTTTCCCTCAGCCTTTTTGTTTTGATATAATCAAAGTAGAAAATCCATGAAGCTCCAGGAATATCAGGCAAAATCGATTCTGAAAAAGGCGGGCGTCCCCTTACCAGCCTCGACATTGGCAAACAATGCTGTACAAGTGAAGCGAATTGCTGCTGAAATTGGTTATCCGGTGGTTCTGAAAGCCCAAACACTTGAGCTTGGCCGGGGCCGTGCTGGCGGTGTCCGGATAGTTCAGGATGAGCGCCAGATTGAAAATATCAGCAACGAAATTTTCAAGCTTGTATTAAACCAACATCCCATCCAATTCATCCTGGTTGAAAAAGCTTTTACCTTTTCCAAAGAATTTTACCTGGCAATCACCTCTGACATGGAAGCCGGCACACCTGTTTTGTGCCTTTCTGAAGCTGGGGGTGCCACTTATTTGGAACCTGAATCTTTTAAGGATGCCCGGGTGCTCAATCGGCAAATTGATATCAATATGGGTTTGAAAGATTATCAAATCCGTGAATTAATGACTGGGCTTGGTATTGACCCTTCTCTGTGGAAACAAATTCAGTTCATTGCCCATAAGGTGTACGAAGTCTACCGTCATTTTGACGCCACCCTGGTAGAGATCAACTCGATGGTTGTCACATCGCAGAACCAGATATTTGCACTTGATACCCGGATCAGTATTGATGGACAATCCCTCTTTCGACAAGAAAGCTTTTCAGATGCCTTTGATCCATCTTATTTCGGGTGGGAAGAGCGACAGGCACTGAAGTTTGATGTTGATTATCATAGCTTTCCTGGGGAGATTGGTTGTATGGTCAATGGGATGGGGTTGGCATACCTGACGATCGACCAACTTGTAAATCTTAACACAATGCCCGCAGCTATGATTGATATTCGTGGCGGTGCTACCAGCACTTCAATTACCTCTTCGCTGGAAATGCTGCTGGTAAGCCCAAGAGTAAAGGCAATCGTAATCAATATCTTTGGAGGCATGACACGCTGCGATGAAGTTGCAGATGGGCTGCTCAAGGCGATGGACGAAGGTCTTCCTAAAAAACCGATCTTTATACGGCTTGAAGGGACAAATGATGATTCCGGTCTTGATTTGTTGCATAAGAACGAAAATCTGCGCTTTTTTTCCACCACTGAGGCACTTGTCAATGCCGCGGTCGGATGGCTGCGAGGGGAAGAAGAATGAGCATATTAATTGGTGCTGATTCGCGTATCATGATCCAGGGCATCACCGGTCGCAGAGGCCAATTCCACACCTCACAAATGCTCAATTCAGGTAGTCCGATCGTGGGCGGCACTTCACCAGGCAAAGGCGGTGAATGGTGTTCCGAAGGCCGATTACCTGTTTTTGATACGGTAAAAGACTGCGTTGAAGCAACCAATGCAGATGTGAGTGTCATTTTCGTCCCACCTCACTCAACTGCCGATGCGATTTTAGAATCAATCAATTGCGGGGTGAAGACGATCATATCAATTACCGGTGCTATTCCCCTGCAGGATATGATGATCATCAAATCTGCTTTGCGCAACAATGATTCGATCCTGGTAGGCCCCAACTCTCCTGGCGTACTGGTTCCTGGAATCGCGAATGCAGGAATCTTTCCTCGAGAGATAGCTATCCCAGGAAATGTGGGGGTAGTATCACGTTCCGGCACACTCTGTTACGAAGTGGTAAATACACTCAAACAGGAGGGTATTGGGGTAAGCACGGCAGTCGGAATCGGGGATGATCCGATTATTGGGACAGATTTCTCAACTTTACTGGAATTGTTCGAAGCTGACCCGCATACAGACCAAATTGTGCTGATCGGTGGCCCGGGCGGTGACAGCGAGATGAAAGCAGCAACATTCATCATGGAAGCAGTCACCAAACCGGTGATCGCTTACGTCGTCGGTGAAAACCTGGCAACCTCAATTTTGAGACCATTTTTCTCACGAAGCGGCAGTCTGCCACTGGATACGTTAGGCAAAAAAACTGGTGCCCTGAAAGATGCAGGTGTGTTGATGGCGAACAAACTGAACGAAATCCCTGCCCTGATCAAGCGATAGCATCATCTAGATCTTCATTGAAAACAAAAAAGCTGCCTTCGGGCAGCTGTTTTTGTGTCTAATGAACACTACTTGAGGACTGCATCAATCGCACGAACAGCGTCTCCGACGGTGTGGATATTGCGGGCAGCTTCATCGGTGATGTTAATGTCAAACCTTTCGCAAAATCCATCAATCAAAAAGAATTGATCCATCGAATCTGCTTTCAAATCTTCAATGAAGCGTGTGTCCATGGTGATGTCATCACCATCAATTTTCAAAACGTCTTTTACCACTTCTTTTACAATTTCAAATGTATTATCCATAGTCTTTCCTCACAAGTCTCTTTTGATGTTAAGATTATATCAAGACTGCCTCTGATTATGAAAGAATAAACACAAAATGACTGAGCAAGTTACGAACATATCTGCCAGAAAAGACGAACATTTACGAATTTGCCTTGAAGAAGATGTTCGTTCGGGTGTTCCTGCTGGCTTCGACCAGGTGCATTTACAGGTCGCTACCCTACCGGAACTCGATTTCGATTCCATCGATCTTTCTACCAAGATATTTGGTAAGCAGCTTGAAGCCCCAATTCTGATTTCATCTATGACTGGTGGATCAGGTAAGACAAAGATGTTCAACCAGCTCCTCGCCCGGGCAGCCAACGAAATTAAAATTGCCATGGGGGTTGGGTCTCAAAGGGCGGCCTTGGTTCATGATGGTTTGAATGAAACTTTTTCTATTGCCCGCAAAGAAAACCCTGGCGGGTTATTGTTTGCGAATATTGGTGTCGCTCAACTGAAAGAAGGTTTTGGTGTAGATGAGTGCCAGCGTGCAGTCAACATGCTGGAGGCCGATGCGCTCATTATCCACCTTAACGCATTGCAGGAAGCCCTGCAACCGGAAGGTAATCGGGATTTCAGCCAATTATTGATCAAGATTGAGTCGGTGACAAAAAAACTGCAGGTACCAGTGATCGCCAAAGAAGTTGGTTGCGGCATCGATCCACAAACAGCACGCTTGCTGGTAGATGCTGGTGTTCGTGCAATTGATGTGGCAGGTGTAGGCGGCACTTCCTGGGCGGCGGTAGAGATGTACCGCCAGGCTGATCCAGTTCGAAAAGCGCTTTGCCAGACCTATATTGGCTGGGGCATTCCTACTGTTTCCGCCCTGCGCGGATTGGATAGTCTCCCGGAGGGCATTCTCAAAATCTCATCAGGCGGCCTGAGAAACGGGTTGGATGTGGCGAAATCCATCGCGTTGGGTGCCGATCTGGCAGGGTTTGCGCTCAAACTAATGGTTGCAGCGAATAAAAGTTATGAGACTTTGAATGATACACTCAAGTTGATCATCCTCGAATTAAAAACAGCCATGTTCTTAAGTGGTGCCGCTGATTTGAAGTCTTTGCGACCAAAACTTATAAAGGAGAACGGAGATGTCACCGGATCTGCTATCTAAAACAAGAAAAAGCTTTGAAGAATACTTCAAAGCTGCTGTATTGAACAGCTGCCCTTCTGAAATCCCTGGTCTGCGCGATTCTGTTGCTTATCATTTCGGTTGGGATGGTACCTCAACTGTCCCAGGAAAACGCCTGCGCCCGCTCTTTTTGATACTGACCCATGCTTCCTTGGGTGGTAATCCAGAAGATTCTTATCAAGCTGCAAGCGCGCTGGAAGTGCTGCATAATTTTACCTTGATCCACGATGATATCCAGGATCAGGGCGAAATCCGGCATGGTCATCCGGCATTGTGGACAACAATAGGCATATCACTCGCGATCAATGTCGGTGATTACCTGGCAGCTTTGAGCCAAAATATGATGGGAAACCTGCCCACTATTTTTCAGGTTGAGGATCAGAAGAAAGCCATGGCTGAATTCCAAGACGCGACACTCGGTGTTATCCAAGGGCAGCAACTGGATATTCAGTATGAAAACTACGAGCGCATTAGCGTGGAAGAATACCTGAACATGATCAGGCTGAAAACTGCCAGGCTTTTTTCAGCGGCTTTCGCAATCGGAGCCCAATTGGCAGGTTGCAGCGATGAGTATATCCAAGCATTGAAACAGGCTGGTGTTGATCTTGGACTGGGGTTTCAGACCCAGGATGATTACCTGGGGATTTGGGGTTCTGCTGATGAGACTGGGAAATCTGTCAGCAGCGATCTGCTTACTCGTAAGAAAACTTTTCCGGCGATGACCGCGCTGGCCAACTCAGAGGTTTTTCGGCAACTCTGGGCACAGGAAAACCCAGCAGATGAAAGCCTTTTAAGAGAGATGAAAAATTTCCTCGAACGGGCTGCCATCAAGGAAGATACGATCAACATGACTCGTGCCTACTTCATTGATGCGCAGACAAGTTTGAATGAACTCTTACCTACCGAAAACGGTTATGCTCAGGCGTTGATGTCGCTGGTAACTTCCATGTTTGCACCGGTCCTGGCAGAGGCCTGATCACGGATCAACCGACTGGCAGCAATCAAACCGAGGGCGATCCAGTAGTAAGGCAAGCCAAAGCTATCCAGACTGAAACCTTCGACGATCATAGCCAAAATGATCAGTTTCCCTACCAAACCCATTGTCTTGACCAAACCATGGGTGGATTCTTTGTCGAGGTCGTTAGCGTTCCGCCAATGGATCACCAACCAGGAGACGAAAAGCGCAAAACCGATGATCCCCGTTTCAGAAAGTAGTCGCACCCAAAGGTTTTTCGCATTGGGTATAAAAGTCTGTGAAAAGACAGCTCTATTGATCTCAGGTAACCGGGAACCAAAATTTGGTACGGTTAACGTGAAATAATAGCCGGGGATGCCAAAACCTGCCCCGAGCATCGGATAAAGCTGGAAAACACCATAAGCAGCCTGCCAATAGATGATCCGCTCAGCGAAACCTAATTTAGACGCCCAGCCCAGGAAGCCAAAATCTATGAATCTTTGAATATCAAAGAGATTAGCCATTCGCGGTTCGAGTTTGGTCATAATTAAACCAGCCAAAAGGATCACCGCAATCAATCCCAGGATCAATCCAAACCAAATTCCCAGGCGAAATATTAGCTGAAGACCAGCACTCGTCCTAGTATTTTTGTTTTGTTTTTCAGAAATTCTTTTAATCCAGTTATTTGTCAACCTGACAACAATATAGGTTGTCATTAGGATCATCGTTATCCAACCGATCCGCGAAAAACTGATGAAGAGAATTCCTAAAGCCAGTAAAAGCAGGATCTTTTCATATTGGATCTTCGTAAAGAGTTTCTTGTCAAAGACAGTTTGGCCACTGAGACTTAACCCAAACCAGATTGGAATGTAGATCATATTTAGTTCATGAGCCAACCAGGAAGGCTCATAGGCAAAACCTGAAGCCCGACCTTCATAGAGTGTCCCATTAGCAGTAATAAATGATTGAATTTGATACATCCATTCTGGAAACTTGCCCATCACCAGCCAGGTACCATACTGAAACCAGGAATATACGATCAAAGCGATTCCGCCAATGCTGATCCAAAACAAAGTGGTCCGTAATTTCTGCTCATCTTTAATCAGGTAAATTGTGACCAGGTAAAAACCGATGCCCATGGCAAGGGTGACAAAAACCTCAGCGCTGTTGCGCAGCCAGGGAATATCTCTGAAGGTTGGAACACTATGAAAGTAGAATAACAACGTTGAAATGATTCCAAAAAGGAAGAAGATTAGCAGGGGCTTTACTTGATATGGTAATCTACGCCCATTCTTGAAAAAAGCAGGCAACCACCAAAAAATAAAAATGGCTGCCATCGGCAAAAAAGCAAACGGGGCAACGCTGGTCCCGCCAAATACTTTGGAAAGTAAGGAAAAACTGCTCACTGGTAAGACAACCAGGAGTGCTTTCCACAAGATGCTCAATAAACGTTCTGAGGGGATCATACCTCTTCTGCCTGAACTTTATCGCCTGGTAATTCGAAGAGGAAAAGAGAAAACACCAAACCGATTAACGCTCCTGCCAACATCAGGTTCGATCTGGTTCCCTGGATCGGTTTTTGCGGTAATGCAGCAGGTTGATACTGGCTTATCTGCAGATCTTTAGTCAAGCCTAACGCGTAGGGACTCTCAGCAAGGATCACAGCATTTGCTTCATTGGTGAGTTCGTGTACTTCTTCAGCTGTCAGGTTTTGACAAAAACCGGTTTCGATTACCAGTGGATCGGTCTGGCAATCTTCGATGGAAGTGATCGTCCATTTTGCTTCAGAAACAAGCAAGGCATGAGCATATGCCTCGGATAAACGCTCGAAAGCGATTTCGACCCAATTGCTTGCTATCCTCGCAGCGATGGCTGGATCTTCATTCCGTACCTTGACAACCGTAGTCATCAATCTGCGCTCGATCAGGCTGCTCTTCTTGAGTTGACCTAATGTTATTGTGTTTCCAGCTTGTTCTTCCAACCGAATCACTTCATCTGTAATATCCGGGTAGTACAACAGCTCTCCAATCAGACCAATTTGTGAATCCACCATTATTTCATTAACATTCGTACCTTGAACTAATTCGAGGTTAGTGATCAGGAAAGATTCCGCTTCATATTTAGGTGGAAATACGAAACTTACTAATAGTCCGACTAATGCAAAAATTACCATCAGCGAAAAACTGACAAGGTATTGATGTTCTTTTAACGTAAAGATGGCTGGGACAAAGAAATTTTGGCGATTTTTACTCATTTTTTTTGTCATAAGGTCTCAATTCCTGATTGATTTTAACATCAGCAGGTAAACTTATCAAACAATACAAGTTAAGGAATCGCGGAAATGAAACAGATCGAGATCCAGGAATCAATTATCTCTTGCCAGGATATATTAGGCGAATCTCCGTTGTGGGACCATCGGCGGAATGCCCTTTTTTGGGTGGATATTGATGAGGGTTTGATCCATTCATTCAAACTGGAAACAAAAGAAACCAAGATCTGGTCGATTAATGAGAAGGTTGGCTGCCTTGCGATGCATGAAGACGGCGGTTTTATTTTAGCGACTGAATCGGGGTTGAGCCTTTGGGATCCCGAATCCAATCTTAAGAATTTTTTCCTGCCATTCAAACATTCGCGCCCTGACAATTTGTTCAACGACGGCAAGATTGACCCGTTTGGCCGATTTTGGATCGGGACAAAAGGTCCTCAAGGCACCTCAAATCTTTGGACGCTGCAGGATGGCAAGCTTGTGGTGAAGATCAGCGGATTATCGATAAGTAACGGGCTGGATTGGTCTGCTGACGGTCGCTTTTTTTATCACACCGACTCACTAGAGCACACGATCTATCGTTATGATATCAATCTTGAAACAGCTGAATTATCAAACAGAATTGTTTTCTATAAGACTGAAAATGGGACTCCGGATGGCTTGACGATCGATAGCGATGGTAATATCTGGACTGCGATTTGGGATGGCTGGCATGTTTTGCAGCTGAGTCCAGCTGGAGAGGTCTTAACCGAAATCAGAGTACCAGTTCAAAGACCTACTTCGATTGCCTTTGGAGGTGAAGATTTACGATCATTATTCATCACCTCAGCTTCAGAAGGTATCAGCCCCTCAGAACGCGAAGCTCAACCCTTCGCGGGTGATATTTTTGCTATTCAACCAGGAGTTGCCGGTCGGAAAGCCAGTATTGCAAAGAAATTATAATAAATTTCGGTTTTTGTGTCATCATGAGTTTTTGCAGACGACCTTCTTTTTTGGAAGTTGACCATTACCAGTTTAAGTAAATCAGATTTACTGAAGGAATCCAGATCGGATTGTTCATATACCCATCTGTGCCAGGATGGAATGGATTTGCTTATTCATTGAATCTATACCGTCGTCAAAATATTTATAGATAAAATTGTAATTGTAAAAATAATAGATGTTAATAAATAATGAATATAAATGGCTATGCGCATTAATATTCAATCTATTTATTTCAACTTCATTTTTCTAATACATGGCTTTGGGGACGCCTGGAAATCTCAGTAAAACGAACTCAATTTAAACAAGATAAAGGACGGTCAGCTTCATGACTGCCCTTACGTAAATACGTCTTCAACCCTACTCAAAAAATTATCTAAATTTTGATGATCTGCATTCTTCAAAACTAATAACCACCAATTATGGCTACGCGCATTGTAATCCTAATTTATAGGTTACCTGTCTTTTCGAAGCGCAATCTGTCATGAGTGTTCAATATTCTCTTACGCATCCGCAGGCTCTGAGGTGTAACTTCCAGCAAATCGTCCGGTCCCAGGTATTCGATCATTTCGTCGAGACTCATCTGTCTAGGCGGATCCAAGCGTTCATCGAGATCGCGGATTGACTGGCGCATATTTGTCAGGTGCTTTTTCTTAGCGACGTTAATTGCCAAATCCTGTGCCCGGGCAGTCTCACCCACAATCATCCCTTCATATACTTCCTCGCCAGGACTGATAAACAGGATCCCCCTTTGTTCAGCATTCTTTAAACCAAAAGTAGTGGCAACTCCATCTTCAATAGCGGTTATTGAGCTACTGTTTCGATTTACTACCGTGCCTTCCAGCGGGCGTTCGCCGATATAGAAACTATTCAGGATACCCCTACCGTGCGTGGCATTCATGAAACGATATCGAAAGCCTAAAAGTCCACGGGTCGGGATCGTAAAGGTCAAGTGAACCGTGCCATCGGGATTGTTGCGCATGTCTTCCATCTGTCCGCGGCGCTGCCCCAGCATCTCAACAACCGCACCTACATAATCTGGGTCTACATCAATGTGTACTTCCTCAAAAGGCTCAAACTTCTCACCTAGTTCGTTTTCAATCACAATCGCTTCTGGGCGACTGACCTGGAACTCATATCCTTCTCGGCGCATGGTCTCAATCAAGATTCCAAGGTGAAGCTCACCTCTGCCAGACACAAGGAAGACATCCTTCTGTTCAGTTTCTTCAACACGCAAAGAAATATTTTTCCGCAATTCGTCGTTCAAACGCTCCAGTAACTTTCGTGAAGTACTGTATTTGCCCTCTCTGCCGCCCAATGGCGAAGTATTCACACCAAAGGTCATACTGACTGTCGGTCGCTGAACTTCGATCCGGGGAAGAGCTACTGGATTTTCTGGAGAACTGAGTGTGTCGCCGATCTGGATATCTTTCAAGCCAGCTATGGTTACAATATCGCCTGCTTCGGCTTCGTCAACCAGTTTCATTTCCAAGCCCTGGTAGGCATAGATGTATCTCGCCTGGAGTCGTTCCTGCGAGCCATCTGCTTTTAACCTTAGCATAGGGTCATTAGCCCGAATTGCACCGGCATAAATTCGTCCGGTTGCTGTGACACCACTATATTCGTCGTAACCCAGGTTTGTCACCAGCATCTGAAATTCGTTATGCATGTCAACCTTGGGTCCGGGAATTTCCTCCAGAATAGTCTCAAACAAGGGCATCAGGTTATCTTCCAGTTCCGGTTTTCTGCCAGCCTTGCCAGATAAGCCTTCCGCATAGATAATCGGGAAATCCAAAATTTCATTATTCGCACCCAATTCCACAAAAAGATCAAAGGTTGCGTTGACGGTCTGCTCAATATTGATATCCTTACGATCAAGCTTATTGATCACGACAATTGTTCTCAGATTCTTGGCAATAGCTTGTTTTAAAACAAAGCGAGTTTGCGGTTTCGGACCCTCGGCAGCATCGACTAATAAAAGAACGCCATCGACCATGTTCATAATGCGTTCGACTTCACCGCCAAAATCAGCATGCCCTGGCGTGTCAACAATATTCAACTTGACGTCTTTCCCAGTTTTTGGATCTGGCAGCGTGATTGATGCATTTTTTGCTAAAATCGTGATTCCGCGTTCCCTTTCCAGGTCATTGGAATCCATCACGCGTTCAACGACTTTTTGATTCTGCCGAAATACTTTAGCCTGTCGCAACATTGAATCGATCAAGGTGGTCTTCCCATGATCTACATGCGCGATAATAGCAATGTTCCTGATATCTTTACGTTCAATTTCCATAATTTTCCCATTTCTTCAATAAAAAACCCGGCGAACCGGGTTTCTACAATCATAATCCTATTACGCCCCAAAAATAAGGCGGAGGTTCCACCGGTTCATCAGATATCTCGACTGCTGTTTTCAATTTTTGAAAAACGGTGTCGAACGAATTCCGATCATTAACGTGCACATCAAACAGTGTTTGTCCGGCTTCAATATGGTCGCCGACTTTAACCCTGACCATAATACCGACAGCAGGATCAATCAGATCACCTTTTTTGGCTCGTCCAGCTCCAATTTCGACCGAACTTTCACCCACATTTTGAGCATCAACTACTTTGACCCAACCATCAGAATCAGCAACAATTGGGTAAATATAGTTCGCTGTTGCTAGTTTTTCGGGATGATCGATCACACTTACATCACCACCTTGCGCTTCAATCAGCTCTTTGAATTTCAACATGGCACTGCCATTGTCAATCGCTTCCTGTGCCATCTTTCGACCAGATTCAAGATCGCTTGCAACTTTGCCTAAAATCAGCATGTAAGCAGAAAGGTCGATGCAATGCGCCTGGAAATCTTCCGGACCAAATCCATTCAGCATGTCAATGGCTTCTTTCAATTCAAGTGCGTTGCCAACAGCAATGCCCAGAGGTTGATCCATCTGCGAGAGTACAGCAATCACACGGCGACCACTCAGTTTGCCGATGGCAACCATTACCTCTGCCAATTCCCGGGCTTCTTCCAGATTTTTCATAAACGCGCCACGACCGACCTTCACGTCCAGGGCAATAGCGTCAGCGCCAGAGGCGATCTTTTTGCTCATTACAGAAGACGCAATCAACGGAATGGATTGCACCGTACCAGTTACATCTCTGAGTGCATACAATTTGCCATCCGCTGGCGCGAGGTCAAGGCTTTGACCGGTCAGGACGATGCCATGTTCCCGTAATTGCAGTATAAATTCTTGAGTGGACAAATTTGATTTGAAACCAGGTATCGATTCAAGTTTATCGATCGTGCCACCGCTGAAACCCAATCCTCTGCCAGACATTTTGCCTACGGGTAAACCGCAAGCTGCTACTACTGGGGCTACAACCAACGTGGTTTTATCGCCAACACCGCCGGTCGAATGTTTGTCTATTACGCGACCGCCAAACTCGCTCAGATCCAGTTGATCACCAGATGCAGCCATCGCCAGGGTCAGATCAGTAATTTCCTGGTGGCTCATGCCATTTAACAGCACAGCCATTGCCCAGGCAGACATTTGATAGTCAGGGATTTCGCCAGTCGTGAAATTTTGAATAAGGAAGTCTATCTCCTGCTTGGAGAGTTCTTCCTTGTCTCTTTTTTTGATGATGATATCAACTGCTCTCATGAACAAAAATCTTTTCTTAGTCCACCGGGTGGATGTAAATCTTTCGGTTAGGATCCTCGCCGACTGATTCGGTAAACACGTCGTCACGTTTGCGTAACTCAATATGGATGATACGCCGTTCGTTTGCTGGCATAGGTTCCAAGGTCTGTTTCCTTCCAGTAGAAACAACCTGATCTGCCATTCGGCGAGCTAATTTTTGAAGTTCTTTCTCACGCCTGGATCGATAATTCTGGATATCGACCTGGATTGGAATCCAACGGCTAAATTCATGACTGATCATCAGGCTGATCATGTATTGAATTGCATTCAATGTTTCTGCTCGGCGACCAATTAAGAAACTCAGGTCATCACCCTCTATTTCGATATTAACGAATTTCCTGCCATCGTCTTCAGATCTTTTGATCTCGACAGTAGCAACTGCATAGGTATGCATCAATTTGAGTAATGTTTTGACGACATCCTGAACGTGGCTTTTCACTTCGTCATAATCCAGGTCCTGGTCCGACGACTCGTCTTCTTCCTCAATTTCTTCGGCTTCGATGCTGGTTAAGATCAGATCTGGGTCATCCTTTTCTTCTACTTCGATTTCTTCCATATCAGGGTCGATGGAAGGTGTTTCGAAGGATGTTTCGACCGATTTAACTGTTAGTTTGACACGTGCCTGGCGGGTCGCAAAGCGGAAAAGGGTTCGTTTGCCTTCATCCAATACTTCCACTTCAACATCATCCCGCTCCAAGCCAAGTTTATCAAGGCCTTGTTCAATAGCCTCTTCAACTGTTGGAGCAATCACCTCAAGTGTCATTCTTTTTTCCATGTTTCACTCGCCTTACTTTTTCATCTTAGGGCGCTGTCTTTTTGCTGAAGCCCGCGCCGACGGTTTAACAGTTTTGACAGGTTCTGGCTGCGCTTCTTCTTCGTCTTCCTCTTCATTATCCGCAATAATGGCATTACTTACCGGTTGGAGGTTTGGTTTAACCCAGGGGAAAATCTTAGACCAGTCAGCACGGCCCATGGCAGCATATTGAACAATCGTGGCAATGTTGCTTGCCAGAAAATAAAGAGCCAAACCGGCAGAGAATTGATATGCCATCCAGCCCATCATAACCGGCATCATCATCATCATGCTGTTCGTCATGGCAGCACCCTGGTCGTTCGCCTGTGTGGGCGGTTGCATTACCTTGGATTGAATGAAGGTAGTAATAACTACCAAAATTGCCAGAACCGGGATGCCAATATTCCCGATCAAAAGACGTTCAGGTTGCCCCAGGTCCATCCAAAGGAAGTGGTTCTGAATCGGCAAAATCTTGTTTACATCCAGGAAGGGATAGACGATGCGTTCCAATTTAACGAGCTCGAGTGGTGTTGAGGCCATGACTCGCATAATTGACTGATAAAGACCAATAATGATCGGGAATTGGATCAGAGTCGGTAAACAGGAACCAAAGGGGTTAATGCCTTTTTCCTTGTAATACTTCATCTGTACTTCGGCGGCTTTTTCGCGATCGTCCTTGTATTTTTCCATCATCTTTTTGTATTTAGGATCATTCTGGAGATCCTGCATAGCCATAGACGACTTCAGCTGTTTTGCAGTCAAGGGATAGGTAATCAACTTGATCAACAGGGTGAACAGAATAATGGCAATACCAAAATTCTTCACCAACATGGTGATCAAAAGTAAAAGGTTAGTGAATGGCTGAACAATAATTGTGTCCCACATAGTGGTGCTCCTATTTCGACGGGCTGAACGACCAGCCAGGTACGCCGGTTGTGCTATAGGTGTAGATAAAGGCATCCGCTTTTACTACCGGAACAAAAATTTGGTTCCCATCTACGATCGGTTTCGAATAGATATTTCCAGGAACGGTCACAGTCCAGTCGCCACCTTGTAATTCAGATGAATAGAATGACATGGTGCCATCTTCGCGGGCAACTAAAAAGCCTTTGTCGCCAACCAAAGTCGGACCTGCTATCACGGTACCACCGGCATGGTTCTGCCAGAGTTCTTCACCTGTATCAGGATTGAGGGCAATGATTTTTCCGTTTTTATCTGTAAAAATCAACTGGTTGTCAAGGAGGATCGGGGTTGCCCATATGGTATCGAGGTCAGCTGTACCATACGTCCAGTTCACATCTCCGGTTGTGAGGTTAAAGGAAATCATCTCACGACCCAGGCTGCCAACGAATACAGAATCAGTCTCGGGGTCATATAATGGCGGAGCCAAAACTGCGCCTTTAACTTCCACGCGATACAACTCTTCACCAGTCGCAGCGTTCAACACTAAAACGTGGTGATCCTGGGCACTGACGATAACCTTATTTCCAACTACGACCGGCTGAGCAATGAAAGCGTATTCACCGTTGTATACCCAGGTTTTTGTACCAGTTTCCTTGTTGATCGCATAAATGTGGCGATCGGTGCAGGGAACGATGACAAGATCGCCATCCAGGGCTGGTTTTGCCTGGTACCAACCTTTAGCTTCACTAAAAGTCCAGACAACCTGGTTGAGGTTCTCTTCGCTTACTTTGCGAAAATTGTTCGCCAGGTCACCAAAATAAACGTAGCCATCTTCCACAACAACTGGTGCGTACATAGCCAGATTTGTGCTAACTCTCTCGGGGAAAGAAGAAAGTTGAGCGCCATTGAATCTATCCAGTTTATAGAGGTTTTGCATATAAGCCACGTAAACATATTCTTCAGTGACGGTGACCCCTGGGGTACTTTCGGCTCGGACGCCAACGGCACAACCAGTCAGGATTGTGCCCGCCAGAGCCAGCAGAACTAATAATCTTATAACCTTCTTGTTCATTTATCTCCGTTCAAGGAACTGGGTCAATACCACCTTCATTGAAGGGGTTACATCTCACAATTCTTTTAATTGCCATCCAGCCCCCTTTGATGGCGCCATATTTATAAACTGCCTGGTAGCCATAGTGCGAACATGTTGGGTAGAACCTACAAGTGTTTGGCGGCAGTGTCTTCGAAAATGTCATCTGGTAAAGCTTGATCAACCAAAGCAAGATCCTTCTTGGAAAGTTCGCAAGCGTAGCTGGCAAATCTTTCAAGGGAGGATCAGTATATTGGCTCACTTGCTTTGCCGTATGCTCACACATGATTGCTGATCAATCCTGCCTGGATAAAAACCTGTTCAAAGGCTTTATCCAATATTTCCGGTTCAGTTTCCAGGCAAGCAATCCGGGCGATGATCAAAAGATCATTGCCCGGTGTGATTTTAGGTGCTAACCTGGTCACTCTGGACCTTAGCCTGCGTTTGCAGCGATTGCGTTCCACAGCTCCACCGACTCTCCTGCTGGCGATAACCGCATACCTGATGGTATCCAACAAGTTGGGTTTCACCAATAACACAAAATTTCGGCTTGAAAATGACTGGCCTTCCTTTCGGATCGCACTAATTTCCTGTGAACTACGCAGTCTTGCTAGATTCAAACTACTGGACATAGCCGCTGCATGGTAAGCAATGATTACCAGCGTACCCGTTTCACGTGGTTGTTCGAAGTCTTTGTCAGCTCCTTGCGACCTCGTAAGCGTCTGCGCTTTATAACTTTCTGTCCATCAGCTGTAGCCATTCTGGCTCTGAAACCATGAACACGTACACGTCTCTTGATCTTAGGTTGATAGGTCCTCTTTGTTGCCATTCTTCTAATCCTTTCAGAAAATCCCGGTTCTTTTTGACACAGACGTGACCAAACCAGGATTGTTTTTCAAATCCATAACCTCTCAATTCTACCTTATTTACCCCTTCAGTCAAGGCAAACAAGCCCCGTTTTTTGTTGGTAAAATACCTAACAGATCGTTCTTTTCAGTCAGATCTACAAGTTTAATTTCTACGATCTGGTTGAGCAGGTTTTCATCGCTGTAGCAAATTACTCTCTGGTAATCTTCACTGAAGCCTCTGTAATAAGTGCCCTTTGGTGAAGTTTTTTTGCTCTCAAACAAAACCTGGACGGTTTTTCCGACTTTGTTAAGCTTGTATTTGTTCTCCTGAGCACCGAAGTGGGTCAGTAAGCGGTTTGTGCGTGATTTTAGAACTGAGGGCTGAACCTGGTCATCCAATTCGCTGGCAAGAGTGCCTGGCATTGGCGAAAAGGAAAACACATGACCACTGCTGAAATCGCATTTTTGGATGAATTCATAAGATTTTTCAAATAGTTCTTCAGTCTCACCCGGAAATCCACTGATAACATCAGTGCCAATGGCAGTCGAGGGACTGGTTTCATGGATCATTGCCAGAACTTGGCTGAAACGTTCCTGGTTAACCGGGCGACGCATCGCCTTGAGGGTTTCATCCGCTCCACTCTGCAAAGGGATGTGCAGATGCGACATGACGCGTTGGTGATTGAGCAGATTGACCAGCTTCTGATCAACATCCCATGGTTCAATAGAAGAAAGCCGGATTCTGGACACCGTACTGTGCTCTAAAAGAAATTCCAACAAATCACTGAACCTTCTCCCCGGCTGAAGGTCTTTGCCCCAGGAACCTAACTGAACACCAGTTAGCACGATCTCCTTGATATTCATACCTTCAAGCTGTTTGACCCGCTCCAACACTCCTTCAGCCGGTGTACTTACTGAAGGTCCCCTGGAAATGGTTGTCAGACAGAAACTGCAGGAATTCATACAGCCATCCTGTACCTTCACAAACCCACGAGTGCGGTTTCTGTGACCCAACTTTGGTTTTTGTTTCAACTCATTTAGCGTATCCGGGGGGCTTTTCAGCAACAATTCTGGGATCAGTTCTTTCTGGCTATTCAGGTAAGCCAGATCGCTGATGTCCAGAGCATCCTGCTCTGCCACGCTGACCCAACATCCTGTGCTGATTACTTTGGCGGGATACATGTTTTTATAGTGTCGGATCATTTTACGGGAGTCTGCTGAAGCTTTGGCAGTTACACAGCAGGTATTGATAATGATTGTATCTGCCAGGGATGGGTCAGATACAATGTTTGCCCCGCGATTCACCAGGTCGATCGCCATAGCATCAATCTCCGCCTGGTTGAGACGGCAGCCGACCATATCAAGATAGATCTTCATCAGGGTTTTTTGATTACAAAATCGTTGAAAACGACTGCAGCGTCAGCGCTATCATAAGTTTCGATAAACAGCCCTGCATCACCGTTCGTGATCGTGTTGTCCTGGGCAACGACAATCGGGTCGCCGTTGATATCCAGCTGAAAGCTGTCACCTTCACAAGAAGCAGTGAGCTGGTTGACACCATCATCCATTTCGAGAGTTTCCACTCTAACCAATTGATCCGAGCCGATCAGTTCTCTGACCCCATCTTTGACGCGAACAATGCCGGCATAGCCGTCGGCACTCATCACAAAAGCATAGAAATTGAACTTATCCTGGAAACGGCATACAAGACCGAACTCAGTTTGGCGATCACCTGTAATTTTCTGGGTTTCAACACTAATGATTGCGTCAGTATAATTCAAATTAGTGGTGGAAACAGCCCTTGAATCAGGCTGTTTAACCGATATCATATAGCCGCCTGTTGAGTAGCCCTTAAGTTCGTATGCATTGTTGATCACTTCCCAACCGCTGGCTTGGTTGCTAAAATCATCCGCATACAAGATCTGCCCTGATTCCTTCCCAGGCAGTAAATCCTGGCTAAATTTCCCATTGTGAAAGCCTGAACATCCGGAGACGAGCAAAGATATGAGAAGCAATAATATAAATAGTTTCTTTGGATAGGTCATAAGAATAATTGTATTATGAAATCCCCGCTATGCCGTGTGCGAAATGGTTTTGAACCTGCTATTGCAGGGTGTGGTTCTTCCTCCAAGATCGGTCTTGACTTTCGTCTATCACGTCACCTGGTGTGAGATCAAACCATTTGTGTTTGGTGTTGGTACAAAACGGAATTGACGCATCACAAACACAGCAGGGTAACTAAAATATACCATAAAATAAAAAGAGGATTTTCAAGCCATATATACATATAGGACCTGGAATGAAAAAAAGACTATTTATCGCCATCAAACTTAATAAGACCACACTGGATGCTCTTCAATCGCTTCAGAAAAAATTAAAACAAGCATTGCCTTATCAAGGCATTCGTTGGGTTGACCCAGAATTATTTCACCTGACATTGCAATTTTTGGGAGATACCGAGATGAGCCAGGTGCCAACACTGGTAGCCAATTTGGAATCAGCCGCTGCTAAGTCTGAATCCTTTGAATTATCGATCGAGGGGGTTGGGTTCTTTGGCTCCAGGAATGCGGTTCGTACCATCTGGGCCGGCACAAAACCCTCCATACAATTTCGAAGACTCTTCGAGGAAGTCATTTATTCAACAGACTTCATACAGATAGAGCAGCCTCCACGATTCTCACCTCACCTCACACTGGCAAGAGGGTCAGACTGGCTTGGCAGAGAAGAATCCATCAAGATAACAGATATCATTGCAGGCCAAAAGTCCACAGCAATTGGAGTAATCAGGGTTTCTTCATTTGAACTCATTGAAAGTACCCTGTACCCAACAGGACCGGTATACAAAACCTTCAAAAAATTTCACTTGGTGTAAAATTACAAAAAGAAATGAGGTGATCAGCTGGAACCAATTGTATTAGCACGTGAGATTGTCAACATTCTCGAAGAGAAATTCGCCGAAGAAATTTTATTGCTTGATCTAAGGGGTGTATCTGATTTCACAGATTGTTTTGTGATTGCCACAGGCAGCAGCGATCGATTGCTGGATAGTCTGGCGACCAATGTCAAAGAAGAGATTAAAAAAGCGTATGACTATAACGCACTGGTTGAGGGAAACGGTCAGACAGGTTGGGTGATCCTCGATTATAGCTACGTGGTTGTGCATCTCTTTTCAGAAGAACTGCGAGAATATTATCAATTGGAGACTCTCTGGCAGGAAGGAAAAGTCATCCTGAGCGTCCAGTAACTTCTTTTAGAACCTTTTCAATGAACAGGCGGGGTTAAACCCCCCTACTTATGGTTTGCAAAATCCAGATCAAAACCTAACAAGGAACTTAGCACCAGTGTGTGTCTGGGATCCACCGGTACAAAGAAACTAGCTGTTCAATGAAAACAGGATACCCAAACTAGAGAATATCCTTCAAAATCTCCTGGGCATGATCCTGGGGTTTGACATTTTCATAGATCTTTATGATTCTGCCAGTTTCATCAATTACAAATGTCGTCCGCAAAATACCTAAAAATTCCTTACCCATAAATTTCTTCGGACCCCAGGCATCGAATGCCTTGATGACGCTGGTATCAGTATCTGAGAGTAATGGAAAAGGAAGTGAATATTTTTCCTGGAATTTAGCATGGGATTTTACGCTGTCTTTGCTGACTCCCAGGACCGCCATTCCTTGCTTGCGGAATTCGCCAAAACTGTCCCTGAAACTGCAGGCTTCCTTGGTGCAACCGGGTGTGTCATCTTTAGGATAAAAGTAGAGTACCACCTTTTTTCCGCGATAGTCCGATAATTTATGCATTACCTCATCTTGATCAGGTAACTCGAAATCCGGGGCAAAATCGCCTTCTTTTAACATAGTTTTTACTCCTTAGATTAATGGGATAACAAGCAGGTAACACACTGCGAAGAAATGTAAATACGCAGTAGCTGTAATAATCTGCCATTGGGGTTTCATCCCCCTGACCATGCGATTCAACAAAAACATACTAAAAATTCCGATTACCGCAGTGAGGAGTACCGTTAGATTCGGTCCTAACGACCCATTCCGGTAAAAATAAATGAAAAAGACCAGGTAAGCAAGAACCAGGGAAATATTCTGGAGTCTGACAGCATGCTCCCAACCAATAATATCCAGGAGTGATCTCTCACGACCCTTCAAATCGCGTTCATATATTTCGAATAAAAGCGATGTACCAATTGAAACATAGAGAAAAAAGAATGACAGGGTCAGTAAAACATGACCACTGGTAGGGTTCATTCCTTGCATACCAGTGCCAAACAAAAGCATCAGGGGTGATACTATCATCCCTTCAATGATCACCCCATAGGTCAGAGATATTAACTTCCCAATTCGAAAAATCGTCATCAACATCAGAATTGTTATCAGGGTGATATAAATCAAATTAACCCCGATCAGCAGGTTCAGGCTGAGGATTGAAAAAATTAGAAAGAAATAGATCAGGAAAAAGACCCCTGTCAGAATAAATAGTTGACCTTTTTTATTACCGCGCTCAAAATTTACCCGGGTATAAGGGTTGATTTTGGAAGTTGTCAGATAATTAAAAAGTTGTTGCAAAGCCAGGATGATCAAAAAGACCAATAGTCCAAGTACCAAACCGAGGGAATCGATATGGTTTCTTTCAAATCCAGCAAAAATTGCACCAACCATGTAGGTCAGCAAGCTCGCAAAAATAAAAAAGGAATTTATCTTTAATGATGAGAGGACAGTTTGCATTTGTCTAGTTTAACATATTCATGCTTCGAATATGTAGCGGTTATAATGTAAATCAATGAGACCGGGGAAGCATTTCCTTTATTTGTTGGCGCTTATTATCATCCTGATCGTGTTTTCAGGTGCAATTTCAGACGCGAACGCTCAAACTCTCACTCTTGATATCTTTGTTGCTGACAAAGAGAGCCAATGCGTTGGCAAACCTCAGTGTTTTTTCAACGATGATCCTGATACACCGCAAGCGGTTGCCCTGAACAAGGCACTGACCTTCGCCCGAAACAATAACCTCGGGGGCGCTCGCATCCATATTCTGTCTGCTTATAATATCAAAACTGATACCGTTACGATCGACTTTCCGGTTAATCTCATCGGAGAGGCTTCAGGCTACCTGAGTACCTCAAGCAGTACTTGTGTCAAACCCCTTCTGACGATCACGTCCGAAGTAACTATCCGCAACCTTTATATAACCGATGGAAGCTGTAATACCCCTTCGCGCGATCTTGTCATTGTGGACAGCACCCTTGATGTGCTCATCGAAAACTCAACTTTTGAATTCGGGAACAACGCCATTGTCCAGAAAGATAACCTTGGCGACCTGACCGTTCGATTTAGTGAGATCAAGAACAACGCTGGCTATGCGCTTTCCAGTGAAACTATAGGGGTTAACTCCCGGCTACAGATGACCGCTAATAACATTACAAACAATGGTGGTCAACCCCAGGTGATTTGCCAGGGTACCAATAATGAGGTCAATCACAATTTTTGGGGAGCAGGAGTCTCTGTAAACCAGGCGACACAAAACTGCCAGGCAGACGACTTGCGCATGTTGGGAGCGCCAATTGTCAATGCTCAATCAGGTGTGCAAGCAACCTTACAGACAATTGGCACTGATTACAGCAATAATTTCTTCGGTTTTTCTGCAAAGAGCACTTCTGGCGCTGAGCTTTATGCTGTGAACCATGGAGATTCCATGCCATTTTCTGACCCCGCCATGACAGATTTTATTGCCTGCGGAAATTATTTTGATATCTTTCTTGCGGAAGGCAGCCAGCCAACCGATCTGACCCTACGCTTTTCATATGCTGCCAACCCAGCCTGCCAGCAGGCGATCCAATCTGTTTCACTGTGCGGTTCCGGCTCAATGAAGACTTTTCCCCTGATGTGGCAGGATATCAAAAACGGAGTTACTGCTGGATGGGATAACGTTGGCGATGAACCAAAAGGATCTGGTGACAATACATACCCAGGACAGGAAACTCGATGTAACCTTCAGTCCAAGAATATCGAGGTCATACTCGACAACAACGGTTGGCCTAATCTCGAAACTGACCTTATCTTCACTCCGTTTGTGATTGGTTTTGACATCACTGCAGTGAACGTGCTGCAGCCTGTTGAACAAACCAACGGCAATGTCCGTATCAACTGGACCACCAGTAGTGAGAGCAACACTTCTGGCTTTCAGATCATGCGAGGGTTGGCAGCAACTGGACCCTGGATCCCAGTGGGTAGCCTGACACAGGCTACAGGAGGATCACTTAGCGGTCGTTCGTACTCGATCGATGATTCTCAAGTCAGTCGTTCTACAACCTACTATTATCTATTACAGGTAATAGCTGATGATGGATCTGTTCAACAAGAAATTGGTCCTGTCCGTCTAAACACCTCCAGTCCCACAAACACGCCGCGACCAACCTCTACCCTCCGTCCCACCAGCACCCGCATCCCAACCCGAACACCCACTTTGTTTCGGACTGCGACCAATTCCTTCCGCACCTTGACACCAACGCTCGTCACTGTAACCACTATGTCATCTGGGGAAGTTGTGATCACTGAAACTCCAACACTCGAGCCCTTCCAAAAGCCGACTAATCAAAAATCTACCGAAACCAAGCGCCCAACCACGAATCCAGGTGTTCTCCTGGATAAAGATGGAAAGTCCCCAGGAACCAAAAGAGGGGTAATGGTTCTTGTTGGATTTGGCATCGTAGTTGGTATCGTTGTAATTTACTTATTTCTATCGAGGAAATCCCGCTAATTTTTGACAATTGTTTTTCTTTATGCTATTCTATCTCCCATCCATATTGAGGTGATTGGGAATGCAAAAAGAGCGGGTGTCGGATAATGTTTATTGGTTTCAGAGTGATGTATATGCACAGGTTACTGCTGGTGTGATCATCGGTCCGCAATGGGCAGTCCTGATTGACACTTTAATGCCGGAAGAAACCCCAGAAATAAAAAGTTATATCGAAGACGAACTCATGGTTCCTGTCCGGTATGTTGTCAACACTCATCACCACGCCGACCATTGTTGGGGCAATTGCATCTTCCCGAATGCAACCGTGATCGGGCATGAGCTTTGTCGTGAATTGATGCTCACTCGTAGTCAGAGCGCTCTCGCTGAGTCCAGCAAGGAAAATCCCTTGTTCCGCAGCTTGTGCATTAAGGAACCACAGATCACGATAGCCCAAGGCTCCTTGTTTCTTCGCATTGGAAAAAAGCATATCAAGGTCTTTGCGACCCCCGGACATTCCGAAGATGGAGTCTCTGTTTTGCTTGAAGATGATCGCATTCTTTTCAGTGGCGACGCTTATATGCCTATTCCATACTTTGTGGGCGGAGATATTGATGTTCTGACCAATACCATAACAGAGATCGGAAATATGGGCCTCGAAAACATCATCCAGGGACATGGGGATGTCGTGCTGCGAGGTGAAATTGAGGAAGTTACCACTAGCCATCTCGACTATCTCAAATCTGTGCGCAAACTTGTAAAAGCTGCCCACCGACGCCGCGATCCTTTGGGATTCCTGCGCTCACAATCCGTGGAAGACAGCGGCAAGACCCGCATCAGCATGGGTGGTCTCGCGCAAGATCTGCACATACGCAACCTACAGTGGCTGTATCTTACTGAATTGAAGAAGTTGAAAGAAGAATCAGACGAATAAACTTACCACAACCATCGCAATCGTGATCAATGACATCAATATCGGTTCAAGGTATTGGTGCCATTTTTTTTCCGGATTAAATTGACTCAGCCAACTTGAAAGACTGTAAAGTAATCCTGTGAGCAGCAATCCGTATTGAACCGGGGGAATGAAGACATAGTGCAGTGCAACCGACAACTGTACGACCATCATGGATGCCAGCAACGCTTTCAAAATTGGGTCTTTGTTCCCTTCCTGCAGGCTTAATAAGCGGAATGAAACAAATAAGGCAGAGAAGAAAATCAGTAAAAACTGCGCGATCATACGTACATTGCTGTTTTTAAGGGCAATTGTCAGCAAGAGAAAAAGCCCAAAAGCAGCACTGATCACCAAAACAGAGTAGCCCAACGAATTGATACCGGCACCCTCAATCAAAACGTATTCAGCCCTAAGTAGAAGGGTAATAATCGTGTAACCAGTAAGAAAAACCACCCACCAGATTGGGCTACGAGCAGATTGCCTGAGCACAATTGCCAGGATCAAAGTTGCAATGAAAGGCAACATCAGGTGTGGGATCAAGCGAAAGAAACTTAGCCTTTCGCGCTTCCAAATTGGGTGCACCGAGAAAACCCAAACAGTCCCAACAACTGTCAGCATTGCCAGCAAAAAAGGAATGAAGTTGTAGAATGAAAGTTCAAATTGAATCCCGAGAATGTTTCCTGTAGCTGTATCATTTTCCGTTGGCAAGAGATAGACCAGGGCGAATCCGAGTGCAAGGAAAGCCAACAGAATACTAAAACGGTTCAGGTATAGATTTTGATTTCGTTCGTTTTGCATGGTAAAATTTTATCACCTTCTAAATAAAAGCCTTATGTTAGGTGAGGAATCCAGAAATACCCAATTTCGGTCAGACTCAAGAAAAAACAGCGAATTTTTTCGTCTGTGAGAAATTGCTGAACCAAGCAGATGCAATATTTCAGGTTAAATGGTATAATTTATTGATTATGAGATTTGTAGTTCCGGCTAAAAAACAGCCCAAAATTTTTGATGCGATCAAGCAAGGGTATGAGACTCTTGCTGCACACGTTTACCTGTTGCTTTTCCCGATCGGACTCGACCTTTTCTTTTTGTTTGGAAAGCGACTGCTGATAACCAACCAGGTAGAAGCAATGATCAAAGGTATTATCTTTCCACCTGGCACAACCGCAGATATGCTTAAGTCATGGGAAGAGATGAGTTCGGCTGTCCTCGAGACTGTAAAAAACTTCAGCCTGACAGCTTTCCTGCGCAGTTTTCCGATCGGCGTTCCGAGCCTGTTGGCCTTCCGGCCGATGGAAGCCAACCCAATTGGCGAATTTGCGAGCCGCCAGGTAGGCTCCCTGGGCAGTTCCTTACTTTATATTCTCGGTTTTTCTCTGATTGGTTTCTTGCTTGGAACACTTTTCTTTTTCCTGATTCGAAATTCTGTCCGAGGTAATGGTTCGGTTGGAAAAAAGGAAGATTTATTAAACCGGCTGTTCTCTTTGCTTGCGATCCCGACCGTGATCCTTCTGTTTGGGATTTTCATTATTTCGCCGATACTTTTGCTGATATCCATCCTCAGCTCTTTCCTGCCATTTCTGGGCACGCTTGGTTACTTTATGTTGAGCCTTGGGGTGATTTCTTTTTTTATTCCCCTAACCTTTACTGCCCATGAAATTTTATTGTCGGGAAGCAGTTTTGTAAGTGCCGCCAGGGCAAGCATTGGAACTGTCAGACCTACCAATGGGAAAACATCCCTTTTTATCATGCTTGCTTTCCTGGGCACCTATGCAACAAACTTTCTTTGGCAAGTTCCCAAAGATGGTTCCTGGATGCTGATCATAAGCATCCTTGGTCATGCTTTGGTCACCACGATCTTTTTAATCGCAAGTTTTTACTTTTATATCGATGCTCGCAATTGCGTGCGCGAATCCATATTAACAGAAACATCTGTGAATGAAGCAACAGGTGTTTGAGCGGAGAAAAATTTTGAAAAATAATTCAACTAACTACGAAGCAGAAGCCATTCAGGTGTTGGAAGGGCTTGAGGCTGTCCGCCGCCGGCCAGGCATGTATGTCGGTGGAACAGACTCGAAAGCGCTGCACCATCTAATTTTTGAAGTAGTCGACAACTCGATTGACGAAGCCCTGGCGGGCAGCGCAACTGAAATTTCGGTCATAATTCATCCGGATGAAAGCGTTACGGTCAAAGATAATGGCCGCGGTATTCCAGTCGGGATCCACCCCGAGAAGAAAATCTCTGCCCTGCAGGTGGTCATGACCGTTCTGCATGCAGGTGGTAAATTTGGCGGCGGAAGCTATAAGGTTTCCGGTGGTCTGCACGGTGTTGGGGTCTCAGCAGTGAACGCTTTATCCGAGTGGTGTGAGGTCACAGTCCGCAGAGACAATAACATCTATTTCCAGCGCTATGAAAAGGGCATTCCCCAGGATACAGTAAAGAGCGTCGGAACTTATAAGGGTGACGAAACCGGGACCTCGACAACATTTCGCTACGATCGAGGTATCTTCCATGAAGATGTAACCTACCGATTTGAGACACTTGCCCAACGCTTCCGCGAGATGGCTTTTGTTACCCGAGGGGTCAGTATCAAATTGCTGGACGAACGTACTGGCAGGGAAATGACTTTTCATTTTGAAGGTGGGATCGCCTCATTTGCCCGTTACGTCAACCGCAATAAGGAAGTTTTGCATCCCATGATCTATGGCGAAAAAGAGATCGCCGGTATCAACATTGAATTTGCCGTCCAGTACACCGATACCTATTCCGAATCGATCTACAGCTTCGCCAACACGATCAATACAGGCGACGGTGGTACACACCTTACCGGTCTGCGAGCTGCCATCACCCGCAGTATCAATGACTACGGTCGCAAATCGGGCAACTTGAAAGAATCTGACCCCAATTTTAGCGGTGAAGACACTCGCGAAGGACTGACAGCGATTATCAGCATAAAGCACCCTGACCCTCAGTTTGAAAGTCAGACCAAAGTCAAACTGATGAACACCGATGCCCAGACCTATACACAGCAGGTCGTTGGAGAGACCATGGCTGCCTTCCTGGATGAAAACCCCAGTGCAGGGAAAGCTATCATCCAGAAATGTCTCACTTCAGCACGCGCCAGGGATGCAGCCAAAAAAGCACGCGACCTGGTCATCCGTAAGTCGGCACTCGAATCGATGACACTCCCAGGAAAATTGGCAGATTGCTCCGAACGGGACCCAGCCAAATCCGAAATGTTTATCGTAGAAGGTGAATCCGCAGGCGGTTCTGCCAAGCAAGGACGTGACCGCCATTTCCAGGCTATTCTGCCCTTACGTGGGAAGATCCTCAACACTGAGCGTGCCCGTCTTGATAGAATTTTAGGCAACCGGGAGATCAGGTCTCTGGTCTCTGCGCTTGGCACTGGTATCGGCGATTCTTTTGACACCAAAGGTCTGCGTTATGGCAAAGTGATCATCATGACCGATGCTGATGTTGACGGTGCCCATATTCGTACATTGTTATTAACTTTTTTCTTCCGCTACATGCAGCCCTTGATTGAGGAAGGGCATCTTTTCATCGCACAACCACCGCTTTATCGCCTTAGCTACCGCAACCAGATCGCTTATGCATATAGCGACGAGGAGATGGAGGCGCTTTCTGCGAAAATGGGCGGGAAATCAAAGATCTCCTTATCCCGCTATAAAGGTCTTGGTGAGATGAACCCGGAACAGCTTTGGGAAACTACCATGAACCCGGAAAACCGAACCATGCTTCAGGTCGAAATCGAAGACGCCGTTGAAGCAGACCAGACTTTTGACATGCTCATGGGATCCCTGGTACCACCCCGCCGCCGCTTTATCCAGACGCATGCCAAAGAGGTTCGCAACCTGGATGTCTAAATCAAATCGCCTGCGCAAGCAGGCGATTTTTATATGCCATGGAACGTAAAATCATTCACCTCGATCTTGATGCTTTCTTCTGTTCAGTGGAAGAGTTGCTAGATCCTTCACTTAAAGGGAAAGTATTTGCCGTAGGGGGCAACCCCAGTGGTCGTGGGGTAATTACCTCGGCTTCTTATGCCGCAAGGATGCGAGGAGTCCGCTCTGCCATGCCCACACGCGAGGCGCTCAAATTAGTACCAGACCTCCTGCTCGTTCGCAGCGGTTTTCGACATTACAGTCAGTATTCCAAGCAGGTGATGGATATTTTACGCGACACAACTCCGATCGTTGAACCGGTTTCAATTGACGAAGCCTTCCTGGATGTTAGCGATATGCCCCAACCTATTGGCTCAATCGCGATCGATTTGCAGAAGAGAGTGATGCAGAAAACCGGGCTTCCCTGTTCGCTGGGCTGTGCAACCAGCCGTCTGGTAGCAAAAATGGCAAACGATTATGGCAAAAAACAGGTTAGAACCGGATGTGCTCCTCAAAAGATAACGGTAATAGAGCCAGGCAAAGAAGAGGAATTTTTGGCACCACTTGATATTCAGGCACTTTGGGGAGTTGGTCCGAAAACAGCAGCTCACCTTCGTCAACGGGGGATCACTACAATTGGCAGGCTGGCAGCATTAAGTGATACAGATCTCAAGAATTACTTTGTTCAACATGGCGAATCGATGCGCCGCAGGGCAAAAGGAATTGATAACACTCCGATTCATCCTGAAAGTGGTGATCCCAAATCAGTCAGTAATGAAATGACCTTTCATGAAGACCAGGACGATGAAGAAAGTTTGCTGCGAATTCTGCATGGCCTATCTGAAAAAGTAGGATCGCGACTACGCAAGGCAGAATTAGCCGGTACTGTCGTTCAGATCAAGATCCGCTATGCTGATTTTTCTACTTACACCCGCCAGACCAGCATGAAGGAATGCACCAATCTTGACCAGGATATCTTCGATACTGCTCAAGACCTGTTTCTGAAGCATTGGTCCAGGGGACGCGCTGTCAGGCTGCTTGGTGTGGGGGTAACCAACCTGGACAAACCTCATCGTCAGCTCGGATTGTTTGATGATGATGGTAGTAAAAGAGAAGACCTGACCAAAGCTGTCGATGACCTGCGCGAACGATTCGGCAAAGATATCATCAAACGCGCAGATACGTTGAAGAAGAAATCATAGGAAACGTCCAGCTGGCAATCCTCTAAATCTGTCAACCTAAGGTTTTCTTAGTAAGAATCCTGAATGACCTTAGTGCGAATCCACCCACTCACAACGTTCAAGAATGTAGGGCAGAACGAGGTGGGCGGTTTATTTTATATTACGGCGGCAATCAACCTACTTCACTCTGCCATAACTGAAGATAACATACCATGAGCTTTTGCGACTCAACATATGGTTCCCGAAGATCTCTGCGATCATGGTGTCAAGATTCTTCGGTTCGCTCAGAATGACAGATGTTTGCTGGTTAAATTATCCAAACATTTGGTATAATCGCAACCTACGCCAACGTAGCTCAGTCGGTAGAGCAGACGCTTCGTAAGCGCCCGGTCGGGGG